>JGI24111J20145_1000117_pt1 | contig 19355 bp, 17 predicted proteins | sample SubbioR11Jul_8B1_FD_20145 | JGI IMG/M metagenome (IMG submission 20145)
ATTAATTTTCTCGATTATACTCAAAGAATGAAACCGGATACCCTCATCTTCGATCTTGATGATACCTTATATCCACCCGATTTAGGTGTTTGGGAACATATTGGCGACCGGATTGAACTTTATTTGCACACCGTTTTCGATATCCCCATTGAGCAGGTGACCACAGTCCGCAAAACCTTGTTTCACGAATACGGAACGACCCTGCGCGGCCTGCAAATTTTATATAATATCGATCCACATGATTATTTAAAATTCGTCCATGACATTCCCATCCAACAATACCTTCAACCTGCCCCACAACTGCGTGCCGCCCTAGAGGCTGTTCCTCACCGTAAAGTAATTTTTACCAATGCCGATTTTAGCCATGCGCAAAGGGTGATCCGAGCATTAGGTCTGGACGGGTTGTTCGATACCATCATCGATATCATCGATGTAATGCCCTTTTGTAAACCTCAGCCCGAAGCATTTGGAAAAGCGTTTGAACATTTAGGGATCACCGATCCCACTCTCTGCGCCTTATTTGATGATTCACCAAGAAATATTCGTACCGCCCGTGCTTTGGGAATATTCACCATTCACGTCGGGAAGATTAGCAACTACGTCAGAGGTGATTTGAACATCAACTCTTTGGAAGATATCTTATCGGTCTTTACCCCCGATTATTCTCTTCGTTCAGGATATACCCATGAATGAGATAACCCCGTTGGGTTGGATTGCCATTTCGATTGGCGGACTAATCCTGATATCTACTAACCTTAGTTTACTCACCCTCTTAACCCGTCGCCAAAGCCGCAAGCAATCCGATCCGAAACCACTTGGAAAATTGATCCAAACATTCAAAAACCCCTGGGAACCAGAAGACCGTCAATGGCAGGAACTCTCCCGCCAGGTAAAAGAGTTACAAAGACGAGATTGGTTAAAAGATAAAAATGCCACCACTGAACAAAATGATTAGCTTCTCATATATGGTTAACCTAACTATGTTAACCTAAGACCAAAAATTTACGTACACACTGCGTAAGGAGTTAGTGATGGAATCCAAACCTATCCGAATATTAATCACCCTAATGGCAATTGGACTGCTGATGGTGGTCAGTTTTGCCGGTGGGATTTTTACAGGGTACAGCCTGCCTCGGCAAATCAATTTATCCCAGGTAATCCCCTTCTTTCCGACCACTGAGCCGGTTATCCAGGCACCTCAAAATCAGCCTTCCGAACTTGATGAACTATTTACCCCCTTCTGGCAAGCCTGGGACCTGGTGCACACCCAATATGTGGACCAACCGGTTGACAATCAAGTATTACTGCAAGGGGCAATCTCTGGGATGTTAAATTCACTCGGTGATCCAAACACGGGTTACATGGATCCATTTGAATTTCAGCAGGCTAATGCGCCGCTCACCGGGGAATATGACGGCATCGGCGCTTGGGTGGATACTACTGGAGAATTCCTCACCATCATCAGCCCAATGGACGGCTCTCCAGCAGAAGCTGCCGGTTTAAGAAGTGGCGACAAAATCATCGCCGTGGACAGCGAAGATGTAACCGGATTGGATCCCAGGCTGGTTTTGCGCCGAGTTTTAGGACCGGCTGGGACATCGGTGAAATTGACCATTCTGCGCGAGGAAAACGAGGTGCCCTTCGATGTCATTATTGTCCGCCAAAAAATTACCATCCAAACCATCAGTGGTGAAATGTTGGAGAACAACATTGCTTATGTTCAAATTTTACAATTTGGTGAGCGTACCGATCGCGATTTACGAGATACTTTGCGTGAACTGAATCGCCAAAACCCGATAGGCCTTATCCTCGATTTGCGTAATAACCCAGGCGGGTACCTCAATACCGCCATCAATATTTCCTCTCAGTTCATCGGCGATGGTGTCATCATGTATGAAGATTATGGTACTGGCGAGCGGATCACTTTTACTTCCAGGCCTGGTGGGGTCGCGACCGAAATCCCCTTAGTCGTATTGGTCAATGAAGGTTCAGCTTCAGCATCAGAAATTACCGCCGGTGCAATCCAGGATCACGGCCGCGCACTCCTGGTGGGTTCGAAAACTTTTGGTAAGGGGACTGTCCAAACCTGGACCCCGTTAACCATGGAGGCCGGAGCTGTAAAAATTACTGTCGCACGGTGGTTAACACCTAACGAACGTCAAATTGACGGAATTGGGTTAACCCCAGACATCGAGGTTGAAATAACAGAAGAAGATATCGAATTGGAACTTGATCCGCAATTAGAAAAAGCAGAAGAAATCTTGTTGGATCACCTGAGTAACAATTAATCGCCACCCAATTCAAAAACCGGATAAGCCTACTCTTAGGTTTATTCAGGTCACCTTCACTTTTAATCTATAGGGCAAACCCTCGGAACTTGATCCTGGAACTTAGTATCCATTTCATCACCCTGATCGTCACGAGCAAACCTACAGGCAGGGTCTTGTTAATGGCTGGCACCGAAACACCCACTCTCACCTATGCGAGCCGCCTGGATGGGAAGCTGCTGGTACAGGCGCGCTTAAAACCAAAACCCGGCCTTGTCAGTGCCAAAACAGAAATAGCGAACATTCGCTGGTCACTTCCGAGGTTCACAATTCCGAGGGTTTAATTGACAGTTCGCAAGTCAGGGGGTATAATCAACTTTTGCTGAAATTTGACCTTTGGGAGATAAGTTTATGGAAAATCCCGTCGTTGTCGAAAATATTTCGACGTTAGTACTCAAACCAAAAATGAAGGTGAACGGCACGGTACTAAAGACAACTTTAGCAGGCGCTGTTGTGGAAATCGGTGCAAAGAAACCTGCGGTAATTCATGTTTCTCAACTCGTTACGCCGAATAACCTGCCGATTAAGAGCGTGAAAGATGTTTTGCAGGATGGCCAGCAGCTCGAAGTCTGGATCAGAAAAATCAAAGAGGAGCGCATCGAACTTACGATGGTCAAACCGCTCGATCTTGAATGGCGAGACATTAAAAAAGATATGGCAGTTAAAGGTACCGTTGTAAGGATCGAAACATTTGGCGTATTCCTCGATATCGGCGCGGAACGGCCTGGCCTGATACATATCAGCGAACTGGCCCACGGATATGTTCGCACCCCCTCCGATGTCGTTCAAGAAGGTGATGAATTGGAAACTCAGGTAATTGAGGTCAATAAAAAAAAGAAGCAGATCAAATTAAGCCTCAAAGCCCTCCTACCCGAACCTGTTATTGAAGAGCCAGAACCCCTCGTTGCAGCGGAAAGCAAGAAAGAAAAACTACGAAAACCAAAACGCACCCCTCGCCGTCAAAAAAGTGAGGACTACAACGAAAACCTCGAAAATCTGACCATAGCAAGTGAGGCCAAAACCGCGGAATCCGAACCTACCGCAATGGAGATTGCCATGCGTGAGGCTATGGAACGAGCCAAAACCCGAAAACAGGATGAAAAAATTCGAAAAGCGAAAACTGAGCCATCAGAACGGGATGATATTTTGGCACGCACATTGGAACACAAGGTGAACACTTCCGGCCAGGGTTAAATAGTCAAATTTTGGTCTGCCATTGATGGGAATGTGGTTGCTGCATACTTTTTAAAACTTATTGCATAAACTCTTTTGTTGTAAAGCATAAACAGGGCTTACCATGCTACCGCCCTCAGGTTTAATACCAGCAAAATCGGAGCATTCCGAATCAAATCGCCCACTGATGAGTGGGCGTTATTTTATTTTTCAGTTGAGGATGGATTAAGTGGAAACCATAAAGGAATCCGAAATCCGCCAGCACCGCTTTCAAAAATCGCCCAGAGGTGACTACAACACAAATGGTAAACCACCCAATCTCTCGCGATGACCCATCCATGTTCGGAGAATTCGATTGCCCTTTCCNTTCATNGAAGGTTATCGAAAACAAGCGGGATTGTGGTAAACTCCTACCTATACCATTGGTATTCACAAACCTGTTGTGGTTGGATCGTGATGTTTTCCAGGGGCACGAACAATAAAGAAATGGTCATCCAGAAAACTTTTTTCCACCAAAACCAATCACCCACATTTTTTTTGAGGGAGGAGCCGTTCCAACGCCCCTCCCTCAAACTTTTACTACATCGGTGGCAACCTTTCCAGGAGCAGCTCTAGCTATGCCTACCAAATATATTTTTTATACCGGCGGGGTGGTCAGTTCCGTAGGAAAAGGTGTCACTGCCGCAGCTACGGGACGCCTACTCAAGGATCGCGGCTTCGCGATTACTGTACAAAAACTAGATCCCTACATCAACGTTGATCCTGGAACTATGAGCCCTTACCAACATGGTGAAGTTTATGTTCTGGATGATGGTGCCGAAACTGACCTGGACCTTGGTCACTACGAACGCTTCATCGATGTGCGCCTGACCAGAGCATCCAATATGACCACCGGTCAGATTTACGCCGAGGTAATCGCCAAAGAACGGCGTGGAGACTACTTGGGTGGAACGATTCAGGTCATTCCGCATATCACCAACGAAATCAAACACCGGGTGACTTCGGTTGCAAAGACGACCAATGCCGAAATCGTTCTGGTCGAAGTAGGCGGGACAATCGGTGATATCGAAAGCTTGCCATTTCTTGAAGCCTTACGCCAATTGCGCAGCGACTTGGGACGTGAAAATACGATGTATATTCATGTTACCTGGCTGCCTTATATTGGTGCTACCGGCGAGTTGAAAACCAAACCCACTCAGCATTCAGTCGCCCAATTACGCTCGATTGGCATTACCCCAGATATGGTGGTTGCTCGTTCAGATTACCCGGTCGACCGCAGCATAATCGATAAAATCGCCCTGTTCTGCGATGTGGAAAAAAGGGCCGTCGTTCCCATGATTACAACCGATGCCNTGTATGGAATTCCCCTCCTCTTGGAGGAAGCAGGCATGGCCGAATTTATTCTCAGCAAACTTGGACTGCAAGCCCGCCAGGTCCCAGATTGGAAAGATTGGAAACGTCTGGTCACCCAATTTCACAAGCCAAAACCCAAACTGCGGATAGCATTAATTGGTAAATATATCGAATTACATGATGCCTATATGAGCGTTCGTGAAGCCATTAACCACGCTGCCCTTCACTTGGGAGTGGAGGTTGAAATTCTATGGGTCCACTCCGCAGATTTAGAGCGAGGGAAACATATCGAGGAGATTAAAGAAACCAGCGGGATCATCGTTCCCGGCGGATTTGGCAGCCGGGGGATAGAAGGTAAGATCCTGGCAGCCCGTATCGCTCGCACCGAAAAAATTCCCTATTTCGGATTATGCCTCGGAATGCAACTGATGGTGGTAGAATTTGCCCGCCACATTTTTGGGGACGATAGCGCAAACTCTACTGAATTCGACCGTTCCACCGGTAAACCGGTGATCGACCTGATGCCCGACCAGCAAAACCTGACCGATTTGGGCGGTACGATGCGATTGGGTCTGTATCCTTGCCAACTTGTGCCAGGCACCATTGCCCAACAGGCGTATCAGGTTGGTTCAGTCGAAGAACGCCACCGCCATCGCTTTGAATTTAACAATACCTACCGCCAATCGTTGGAAAGTGGAGGGATGCGTTTTTCTGGCCTTTCACCCAACGGCCTCCTGGTTGAAATTGCTGAATTAACGGACCACCCTTTTATGGTTGGAACTCAATTCCACCCCGAATTTCTTTCCCGTCCTAACCGGCCGCACCCGCTATTCCATTCCTTCATCCAGGCAGCTTGTAACCATGCCGGAATCAAGACCCATCCATTCAACAAGAAAAACGGGTAAAAAACGTATTATACTTAAGCCGATTTGCGAAAATCAAGCAACCTGTTTGCTTGTTCACACTCATTCTAGATCAAATTTAAGGGAGAGTAATGGATACAATCATCGAATCAATTCACGCGCAAGAAATACTGGATTCCCGCGGTAACCCAACCGTAGAAGTTGAAGTGGTTTTGGTGGATGGGAGTTGGGGACGGGCAGCCGTACCTTCAGGGGCTTCTACTGGAACCCATGAGGCACTTGAGTTACGCGATGGAGATAAATCTCGCTATAGCGGGAAAGGTGTCCTTAAAGCGGTAGAAAATGTCAATGGCGAAATTGCTGAAACCCTGGTTGGATGGGATTCCATTGAACAAAAAGCCATTGATATGGCACTCCTTGAACTGGATGGCACATCCAACAAAGCCAAATTAGGCGCAAACGCAATTTTGGGGACCAGCCTTGCAGTTGCCAAAGCGGCTGCCAATTCTCTTGGATTACCCCTCTATCGTTATATCGGCGGGGTTTATGCCCATGTTCTGCCAGTACCGATGATGAATATCCTAAACGGTGGTGCTCACACCGCCTGGCAGTCAACCGATGCCCAGGAGTTTATGGTCATGCCGCTCGGGGCACCGTCCTATTCAGAAGGTCTCCGTTGGGGTGCAGAGATCTACCACGCGCTCAAATCGGTACTCAAATCCCGTGGTTATGCCACCCTGGTCGGTGATGAAGGTGGATACGCCCCCGCCCTAAAAGCCAATGTCGAGGCAGTTGAGGTCATCCTTGAAGCCATCGAAAAGGCTGGCTACAAAGCTGGCGAACAAGTGGCACTCGCCCTCGACCCGGCCGCCTCAGAACTTTTTGACCCTGAAACACGAAAATATAATTTACGCAAAGAAGGCCGCATGCTTTCCAGCGAAGAGATGGTCGCTTTCTGGAAAAATTGGGTAGATCAGTTCCCCATCGTATCCATCGAAGACGGCCTGGCAGAAGATGACTGGGATGGTTGGAAAATGATGACCGCGGAATTGGGTGATCGCATTCAGATCGTTGGCGACGATCTTTTGGTCACCAATCCCGAACGCGTTCGCCGCGCAATTCGGGAAAAAGCTTGTAATGCCCTGTTGGTAAAAGTCAACCAGATTGGTTCGTTAACGGAAACCATAGAAGCCGTAGAAACCTGTCATCGTGCCGGCTGGCGGGCTGTTACCTCCCACCGTTCGGGTGAAACCGAGGACGCCACGATCGCCGACCTGGCTGTGGCCCTCAATACCGGTCAGATAAAAATTGGCGCTCCTGCCCGTTCTGATAGGGTTGCAAAATATAATCAATTATTACGCATCGAGGCAGAACTAGGTGAAACAGCAGCTTATGCTGGTTGGGATGCGGTTAAAAAAAGATAATTCAACCTGTTGATCAAAGAGAGGCTGTCTGGATCCAACCTATCGACAGCCTCTTATTTTAGCTGCCAATAAATCGGACAGTGAAATCCAATAGTTCTTTTTCCAAGTGTGGATACCCAGGATTTGAGATCTGGTTGAAATTATGGTCCCCTGGAATTTCTATATAACGGGCATGAGGACTCATTCGCTGCAGCATTTTTCGGGTTACTCCTGGCCGTACAATCGGATCGTTCTTTCCCTGCACGAGTAAAACCGGCATCCTCAACTTCCCGAGCGATCGGTCCATCTGCCGGCTCAGCCAACGAAATTGTTCTAAGAAAATCAATGGAATCCGGAAATGGCGCATTTCGGCTTGAACCTCGGGTCGTTCAAAATCGAAGCCGGGCAGCATTTCTTGGGCAGATTTTTGCAAAAGGGCAACCACCCGCCGGTTGCCCCGCAATGGGTTAACGGCTGCTGGCAGCAGCAAACGGATGAAAAATAAGCTCAACCGAACCCACCATGGTTCGCGAAAGAAAAACGGCGCCAATAAAGCCAATCCGTCCGGCTGGTATTTTACCGCCACCGCAGTGGATAATGCCCCGCCGATCGAAAAACCCACCAACAAAACCGGGGCATACTTGCGTTGCAAGGCTGTAATTTCCCCTTCAACTGCCTTTTGCCATTCTGACGCTCGCCGCATAAATAATTGTTGATATTCGAAACCATGGCCCGGTAGGCGCATCAACCGGACAGTCCAACCTTGCCTTTGGAGCGCCTGCCCCAATGGGCGCATCTCGGCTGGACTCCCCGGAAACCCATGGACTAACAAAATGGCACCCCCGCCGCCATGAAGGGTCTGTTCTCGATGTTCTGGTTCAGAAAATAATCCAAAATCGGGCAGGGTGTATTCCTCAGGGACGTTCAGGCCATGAAATAAATCAAACAAGAATAAAAAAGTGCCTTGTAAGATAATCCCTGCTCCTGTACCGGCTAAAAACGAATCCGCTCTTCCTGGCACCAGCCACATCATGATTCCAGCGGTTATGTATAAAACGTCTACCCCGGTGTTAACCCAGAGAATTTTCCGGATTTTCTTGGTTTCCTGTAAGGCTTCCTCAAGGAAGACCGGTTGATGAAGTCGTTTCCGTGAACCGCGAAAACCAATCCAGGCAATGACAGCTTCGATGAACCCCCAAAGGGCAGCTTGTAATCCGAAGCCCTGCCAAAACTCGATCCCTGAAAGCATCCAGACAATCCCAGTGGTAATACTTAGGATGCTCCATATCACTAACCGGCAGGAGAGAATGTATTGAAAATCCCAAATCATTTAAATACCCGAGAGCCAACCACCAACCTTCATCCTCCTACCCTGGCAAACTTCTATGGGTAACCCACTGTAAGAAAACCGATCAGCTCTGCTTGAGTAATCCGACTACTCTCTTCCAAATTGCATCGAACATCTCAATGGTTAAACGTCCAGTTTGGGTGTTTTGCTGGCTTGGATGGTAAGAGGCGATCATCCAGGGCAGACTATTCCCGAGTTGATAAAAGCCGCCGTGTTCGAACTTGAATTTTGCAGCGGAATGTCCAGGTCGTCGAAAGTTCGATAAGACTTCGTCAAAGGCGATTTTTCCTAAAGCAACGATACCTTCGATCTTATGAAGGTATTCCATTTCAGCCAATAAAAAAGGCCGGCAATTGGCGATTTCTTTCCGATCGGGGCGATTTTTAGGAGGCGCACACCGGCAAACCGCAGAAATATACAAATCGGTGATTACCAACCCATCACTTAAACTATGCGCAATAGGCTGGTTGGCAAAACCAACTCTGTGCAATGCTGCATATAAAAAATTCCCCGAAGCATCCCCGGTAAACATGCGCCCGGTGCGATTAGATCCATGCGCACCTGGGGCCAGTCCAACCACCAACACCCGTGCATGGGCATCACCAAAACCAGGAACCGGCTTACCCCAGTAATCCCAATTCCGATAGGCATGCCTTTTTTCTCGGGCTGCTTGCTCACGCCAGGCCACTAACCGAGGGCAGCGCTGGCAGGTAATAATGCCCTCATTCAGCGATTGAAGTCCGTCGATGGTATTCTTCGTCCTATTTCTCGGTGATGCTGACCGTGTTTAAACCACCCGCAGGACTATCGACCTTGGATGGATCCCGAACGGGAATAGATAATAAAACATCCATGCCTTCAATAATCGTTCCAAAGACTGAATGCCGGTTATCCAACCAGGGTGTCGGTACATGGGTCAGGAAGAATTGTGAACCATTTGTATTAGTACCAGAATTTGCCATCGAAAGAACACCCGGTTTGTCATGCCGAAGAGAGGGGTGGAACTCGTCGTTGAAGCGATATCCTGGCCCACCTCTGCCTGTACCGGTTGGGTCACCCCCTTGTACCATGAAATTTTCGATCACCCGATGGAAGACCGTGTGATCATAAAAACCTTCACGGGCCAGAAAAATAAAATTATTAACCGTGTTAGGAACTTTATCAGCAAACAATTGCACAATAATATCGCCCTTGCTGGTTCGAAAGGTCGCTTGGTAACTTTTTTTGGGATCAATCTGCATTGCCGGCATGGTGGACCATTGCTTTGTAATTTTTGACATGTTGTCTCCTTAAGTTTTCATCGTTCAGGTATTTTATCCTGTTTTCGTCAGACGAACAATTCGGGGAAGGTTATCAGAATGTAAGCGATGGCGGCGCGATCGAAAAGGTTATTTAGAAGCTGGGCAGTCAATTTCATGCCGGGCGTGACCCAATTTAATTTCGTTGACCCTCTGGTAAAATAGGCTTTGGTCAAAAATGCAGTAAAGGAGTTTTAGAAGTTGACCGCGCCGATATCCAATATTTATTATCAAATGACGTTGACGCGATCCTTTTCTGCAACGAAGATGATCGTCCATATACTTTCCATGCAGACTTTGAAGCCATCGCTTGGATGACTCGTATCGTAACCGAGCTGCGTCCCAAGGAACGAGCATTTGGAGTGGATTTTCTTTGGTACCCCAAAGCGCCGTTGGCGATATGCAAAGCCACGGGTGGTGCGGTTCGGCTGCATATTGCACCTTTCACAAGGGTTCGTTATACTGTAAGCAATTCTAACTGATTATTCATTCCATGCCGGATAACAACCCAAACCAGGTTAGGGAGTTATACAGACCGCCCATAGTCCATTAGGAAGTCCAGCTAACCAGATGTTAGCGCGCACGAAACATAGAATGGGAGCCCAACCATGCTCAAGCACATTCTCCCCTTGGCCTGCCTAGCCGCATTGCTCCTGAATGCGTGTACCGCGACTCCAACGCCGCAAATAATCACCATCATTATTACGGCAACCCCTCAGGCAAACACCCAACCTCCATGGCCGTCTGCAACTACAGCCCCTCAGGCAAACACCCAACCTCCATGGCCGTCTGCAACTACAGCCCCTCCCACTACTGTTGTCTCGGACACGATAGATTGGGATGAAGCGGCGTACTATATTGGCGAACACAAAACCGTATGCGGTCCAGTCGTGGACAGTCACTATGCATCCTCAAGTAATGGTCAACCCACCTTTTTAAACATCGGCCAGCCTTATCCAAAGCCTAATCGGTTCACAGTGGTGATTTGGGGTAGAAACCGCAGTAAGTTTTCTACTGGCCCTGAGCAACTTTATTCTGGCGATACGATTTGTGTCACTGGTCTCATTGAGGAGTACAGAGGAATACCGGAGATTGAAGTCAGTGACCCCTCACAAATTGAGACTAGGTAGGTTTCTGCTAATTGCCAGCATATGGAGTATCAGCCTGTTCATCGGCGCAGGCGGCGGCTTCATGGTCGGAAGAGCCAATCCGTCTCTGTTCTATGAGAAAGTTCTCGTGGCGCGTGTGATTGATGGAGATACCATCGAACTAGCTGACGGACGCAGAGTCCGATATATTGGAATAGATACACCGGAGACCGTCCACCCGACTAAGGGGCAAGAATGCTATGGCCATGAAGCCGCCGCTCGTAATCAACAGTTGGTAGAGGACAAGTTTGTCGAGCTACAGAACGGAGTTGAGGAGGTGGACCAATATGGGCGTTTTCTCCGCTACGTGTATATTGATGGAGTGTTTGTCAATGCGCAGCTCGTCGCAGAAGGTTATGCCTACGCATCCAGTTATGGTCCCGAACGTCGTTACCAGCAGGTGTTCGCCCAACTTCAACAATACAGTAAGCTGAATGGAAGAGGCCTGTGGAGTGCCTGTCCCTAAGATGGCATATACCTCCCGTGTTTCAGAGCAATAGGCGCGGGCTAACGAACCCGACGCGCTCCGCTATCGCTCCGCGCGCGGGTTATGCCTAATGTTAGGTGGCTGTCTTTGATACCATACGGTTTCCTAAAATTCTCTATAAGTTATAATTCAGGAAAAATCTCCCCGAAAAGTGATGGATATGTCTGATAATCTTGAATTAGTAACCCTCGATGAAGCGGCACAGGTTGTCGGTAAAACGCCTCATAATATTCGTGACTATCTTCAACGTCAGCGAATAAGTAAATACAATGATAAAGGCGAAATTATTGAACGTGCTAAAAATGGGGAACTACGTGTATCTCTAAAAGAGATAAGGGTTTTTCTTGCTTTAGTAAGTGAAGGTGATGAAAAACATCATCATGCAGGTTTACATCCTGAATTAGGGTTTCATGGACTTCCCGAATATGAGAGAACTAAGCATGTTCATCGGCTACACCCTTATCTAGGGAAATTTATCCCTCAATTAGTGGAATGGTTTTTATCTCGCTACTTTCAGCCTGATGATGTAGTTTTAGACCCGTTTATGGGTTCTGGTACAACATTGGTGCAAGGGAACGAGATGAAAATGCACACAATTGGCATTGACGTTTCTCCTTTTAATTGTTTGATTGGACGTGTTAAAACTGCGAAATATAATGTTGACAGAGCCAAAGTGGCAATTTTAGAAGTTGAAAAACGTGTTACGAGTTTTTCTAAATTTCTTATAGGAGAGAAAAATTCAACTTTACCGTTGTTTCCTGATGACAGAATGGATGAGCTTAAGAAAAGTTTACTTGCCGAGTGTAACAGCGAATATTTGCAAGAATGGTTCGCCCCTCGAACATTACTGGAAATGCTTTATTATCGGCAGCTAATCCCACATTATGAATATCAAGATTTATTACGGGTGGTTTTAAGTCGTGCTGTCCGCTCTTCTCGCCTTGTGCCTCATTATGATTTGGCTACGCCTAAAGCCCCGCTTCCCGTAGGAAAAGAATACTGGTGCAGAAAACATAATCGCAATTGTATACCTATTGATAATTGTTTATCAAAAATACACGCTTATAGTGGCGACACTGCCCGAAGGATTGCAACATTTGATAAATTACGCTCAGATAAATCGGTAACGATTATAAATGGCGATTCTAGAGAAATAAATTTCAAAACAGAATTATCTATTACTCCTATCGCCAATCGCTTAATAGACGGCATATTTTCATCACCGCCTTATGTGGGGCAAATTGATTATCACGACCAGCATGTTTACGCATACGAACTTTTTGGTTTTCTTAGAAAGGACCAATCAGAAATAGGACCCAAAAAGCGTGGCAAGTCTAAGCAGGCACAAAAAGATTATGTAGATGGAATTTCGGCTGTTCTACGTAATGCCCGTCCCATGCTTAAAGATGATGGAAAAGTTTTTATAGTTGCTAATGACCGTTTTCAACTTTATCCTGAAATCGCCAAGTTGAGCGGATAAAAAATTGTTGAGCAATTCCAACGTGCAGTAACTAAACGCACTGAGCAAGGCGATGACCCCTATCAAGAAACTATCTTTTTCATGATGAAGGATTTGTAAATATGCCACTTTCAGCCCTGCAAAACATCGAACTAGAGCAATTACTCAAACAGCAGATTAGACGAAAATTAGCCAACTATTCTCCCGAAACAAATAATATGCCTTTCCATATCCGTTTGCTTGGGAAGGATAGAATGGCTTTATTTTCCTTCATCCAATCTATTAACACTACTTTGAGAACATCTGTGTTTGAGCAGGTTGCCGCCGTAATTGCGAAACCATATTTTCGTCGGGCTGTAAATCAATACAAGGATTTCAACAACACTATTAGCTCAGAATCTCAGGTCGCTATTCAGCAAATTATGGATGGGTTACGTGCCGCAAATAGCAAGCCCGATAAGCCAAGAGAAACGGCTAAAATCCTTTTGGTTGCTCAAAATGGTGAGTTAAGGAAAGTAAAACGTCCTCGGATTGACTTGTTTTTAGAAGGAAACGATGGAACGGAGTATTATTTTGACTTAAAAACAGCCAAGCCGAACATTGATGAAATTGTTGGTTTCAAAAGGAAAATGTTGGAATGGGTTGCGATACGTGGGGCAATCAGTCCCAAGTCAAAAATCCATACCGGGCTTGCCATACCTTACAATCCTTATGAGCCAGAGCCTTATGACCGTTGGACATTTCAAGGAATGTTTAACTTACAAAATGAGATTAAAGTTGCAGATGAGTTTTGGAATTTTCTTGGCGGCGAGAAAACTTACGAGCAATTATTGAACGTTTTTGAAAAAATTGGCGTTGATTTGCGTCCTGAAATTGAAAAAAAGTTTGCTGCATTCGCACCGAAAAGTTAATTTCGGGCAAAAAGCCACCTAAAATGTGCCCAATGTGGCTTTTCCGTGTGCAGCCCTCTATGACCAGCCAACAGGGCGGATCGCCATTTATTATGGCGGCGCCGATACCGTTACTGCCCTGGCCTTCGGTAAAATCGATGGAATAATCGATTTTATTAAAACCACTTCTGAAAGTTAAAGAATTAACATCGCGTCCCCAAAGGAGTAAAATCGATACTCTTTATCGATCGCTTCTTGGTAAACCTTCAACATTCGTTCCCGTCCGGCAAAGGCTGAAACCAACATTAATAAGGTCGAGCGGGGTAAGTGGAAATTTGTGATCATCCCATCCACAGCCTTAAAATGAAAACCCGGCAATATATATAAATCGGTTGCCCCACTATAGGCCGCTACCGTTTCTCCCTCAGATGCCAGACGGGCAGCGCTTTCCAATGTTCGCACACTGGTCGTCCCGACCGCAACGATTTTATTCCCCGCCTGCCGTGCGGCATTGAGGATGGTGGCAGCTCTGGAGGACAATTCACACCACTCGCGATGAATGGTATGCTCCTTGGGGTCTTCTTCATTAACTGGAGCAAAGGTATCCAAGCCAACATGGAGGGTAATGCGCACAAACAAAATGCCCTTGTTTTCTAATTGTGCAATCAATTCCGGGGTAAAGTGCAGCCCGGCTGTAGGAGCGGCCACCGATCCTGATTGTTTGGCATAAACCGTTTGATAGCGCTCAGGGTCTGCCAATGGTTCGTGAATATATGGCGGTAAGGGCATTTGTCCCACCAGGGGTAAATAAGGCTCGATCGGCCGGTCAAACCTCACCATACTTCGTGGGCCATCTACAACCGATATCACCTCTAACCCCGGCCCTCCTTCGATATCCAGTCGGCTGCCAGACCGCACTTTTTTTCCACCTATTAAGACCTCCCAGACACATTCACTTTCAAGGCGCAACAACAATACTTCTATCCTTCCGCCGGTGGGTTTTCGCGCGAATATTCGGGCGGGAATAACCCGAGTCTGGTTAATGACCAACACATCCCCTGGGTACAGGAATTTACCGATCTGGTGAAAAGCAGTGTGTTCCACCATCTCGGAATCTCGGTTCATCACCAGCAGCCGTGAATTATGGCGCGGTTCAATGGGTGATTGAGCGATTCTGTCGAGAGGTAAATCATAATCATAGTCGCTGGTACGCATTAAAATAAGCCTAACTGGTTTTTTTGATTTGGGAATACGACTCCAAGATGTTCGTAAGCCAACCGGGTGGCAACCCTGCCTTGCATTGTCCGATCGAGATACCCCAATTGTAATAAATAGGGTTCTACGACATCCATGATGGTATCCGGTTCTTCACCGATCGAGGCGGCAATCGTGTTCAACCCTACCGGGCCGCCATCATATTTTTCAATAATTGTACTTAACACCCGTCGGTCCACCTCATCCAAACCGAGTTGATCGACGTTTAATAAATTCAATGCTTCTTGAGCCACATCCCGCGAAATCGCTCCATTGGCTCGAACCTGGGCAAAATCACGTACCCGTCTTAATAAACGCAGGGCAACCCGCGGGGTGCCACGAGCCCGCCTGGCTACTTCCTCCACGCCGTCCTCTTCCGCTATGACTCTAAGCAGCCCTGCCGCACGGCGAACAATAATGCACATAGCCGCGTGATCGTAATAGTCCAGGCGATAAACCGCTCCAAACCGTGCCCGTAAAGGGGCGCTAACCAATGCCAGGCGGGTGGTGGCACCAACCACGGTAAAGCGCGGTAATTTTAAACGAATCGACCGGGCGGAGGGCCCCTTTCCAATCACAATATCCAGGGCAAAATCCTCCATGGCCGGATAGAGCACTTCTTCCACGGCCCGCCCCAAACGGTGAATCTCATCGATAAAGAGAATATCTCCGGCATGCAAATTGGTCAGGATAGCCGCCAGGTCACCGGCTCGTTCTACCGCAGGCCCGGCAGTGATTTTGATACTCACCCCCATTTCATTGGCTAGAACATGCGAGAAGGTGGTTTTGCCCAAACCAGGTGGCCCGTAAAATAGGACATGGTCGAGCGGTTCTTTTCGCTGGCGAGCCGCATCGATTAATATCGATAAATTTTCTTTTACATGCTCTTGCCCTATTACCTCCTTCAGGCTTCGTGGCCGTAATGCCTGATCAATCCGGTCGTCCGGTCGAGCATCAGGATGGATAATTCGTTCGCCAGTATCGCCCATAATCACGATTATACCCGTAATCTCGAACCCATTTTGTTTTATAATGGATCAAATCCACAGCAAGGAGCAGGCATGTCTCACGAGATCGTTTCTACTCATCCATTGGTCGCCCATAAGTTAGCAATCCTCCGCAACATCCAAACCGAGCCGAAGAAGTTTCGGGAATTGACCCGAGAAATAGCCGGGCTGCTGGCGTATGAAGCCACTACCGATTTACGAACCAAGCCAATCGAAGTCCAAACCCCAATGAACCTTTCTCCTGGTGCAGAACTGATCGAAAAAATCGGATTGGTGCCAATTCTTCGGGCTGGCTTAGGCATGGTCGAAGGGATTTGGGAATTGATGCCTTCCGCCGAAGTCTGGCACATCGGCATCTACCGCGATGAAGCGACCTTAAAACCGGTGCAATATTACAACAAACTGCCCACCGAGCCGCGCGTTTCGGTTTGTTTGATCTTAGACCCGATGCTGGCAACAGGCGGATCAGCCAAAGCTACCGTGGATATCCTTAAACATTGGGGCGTAAAACGGATCAAATTTGTCGGCCTGATCGGAGCACCCGAAGGAATCCGCTATATGGAAGAACACCACCCCGATGTACCCATTCACTTGGGAGCAGTAGATGACCGGCTTAACCAAATTGGTTACATCGTCCCTGGCTTGGGAGATGCTGGCGACCGGCTTTATGGAACAGGGTAAATTTGACCCCGTCATGTGGTTTTTTTTCTTAATTCCGGTTTAATCCCGCCCTTTCCAGATTGGGGGTTAATCCATTAGCCCCCAATTTGGGCCATATAGCGTCCTTTAAGGGACCGGTTTTCGGCCAGTTCGTGCCCAATCGGTTTTAACAGGATAGCTTGTTGAAGCAAAGGTAGAATAGGTTCGCCAGCTCGCATTGCTGGTAACACATGCACTTCAATATCACTCAATAAACAAGGACGCAAATAACCGTCAGGAGTGAGACGAATTCGGTTGCAGCGCCGACAAAAATGGTGTTCGCTCAAAGGTGAGATCAGCCCAATTTTTCCCCGGCCTTTTTGTAACCGGTATGCGACCGCGGGACCATTTCCACTATAACCATCCTCTCGTTCTAAACCAAGCGGTAACAGCTTTTCTAAAATCTCATCGATCGGCACGTAGGCTTTTTCTGGTTCAGGAAATCCTTCTCCCCACGGCGTTTGGTTTTGAAATGGCATTAATTCGATAAAGCGAACATGCCAATCATCCTCCAAAGTCAGTCTAGCCAGATCAACAATTTCGTCATCATTTATCCCCCGGATCACCACGGTGTTAATCTTGATCGGTGTTAACCCATACCTTTCCGCCGCTTGTATTCCCCGCCATACCTTTTCAAACGACCCACCGCGGGTAATCCGGTTGAACTTGTCTGCATTTAGTGTATCCAGGCTGATATTTACTCTTTTTAACCCGGCTTGGGCCAGTTTAGGGGCTGCATTCTCCAATAACAACCCATTGGTGGTTAAACTGACTTCTTGGATTCCTTCGATTTGATTGAGCTTTGCTACTAATAATGGTAAATCACTTCGCACTAAAGGTTCGCCCCCAGTGATCCTCACCTCGCAAATTCCCACCTTTGCAGCCACAGTCACAAAAGCTTCAATCTCTTCATAGCTCATCATCGCAGCATGTTCGAGCCTTTCAACACCTTCTGGCGGCATACAATACACGCACCGAAAATTACACCGATCGGTAACAGACAAGCGTAAATATGTAATTCTACGATTGTGGGGATCTATGAGCATTGTATGCTTTCCGCTTTCATAGTATCTATATTTTACAGGCGAATCACATCCATGTTAATCTGCTAAAAATCATCAATATAACGTGTATTTTTTTACATTACCTGCATTCTAGTAACTTTACTGATAAATATCCGAATAAAAAATGTGGGCAGTGCCAGACATCCGTGTAGAATAAGGCTGGCGATCAAAATTAAACTCAATGATTGTAAAAGGTCATTCAAAGGCAAGGTCAAGTTGGCAAACAACCAGGGTCCCGCCCCTGCAAATAATGCTAACCCGACCAAAAAAATAGCAGCCATGCCGATTGGAAGCCAGGCTCTCCGGTCCGATGAGGATGGCAGCATGGTAGAACTAACCACGAAGGCTAAATAGAACCAAAGCCAGAAATCCTCCACCCGGGTTACCGCACTCATTCCTTCGATAATTTTTAACCAGTTTGAATCAAAAGCATGGGCAACCAGGGGGATTAAACCTAATCGGTTTATTCCGATAAAAGCCACCAAGGCGCTGCCGCTAAACAGTGGGGCTGCACCAATCAACCCCTCCCGGATCACATCCGAAGCTGCCGTTTCAACATAACCCATCCGCAATTTTCCATCGGGTAATAGCTGCGGAAAAAGCGATATACGCCTTATCGGAACCCTCAGCAGCCAGGCCACCATCAGGTGGCTCATTTCGTGCAGCAGCACACCTGGGAAGAATAGGACTGAAAATAGTCCAATTGAAAGTTGTGGGTTACGGGTGATTAACAATAATACCGATTGCAGCTCGCGATGCAGCCAACGCTGCCCAAGTATGAATAGGAGTAAACACAGAAAAAAATAGATCAACCCCTCAAACGATTCCAGGTTCATCCGGCAGCAATTTCGACGATCTTGACAAATTCAGCGGTTTTTAAACTCGCCCCGCCCACAAGTGCCCCGTCGATTTCTGATTGTAGGAAGAATTCGGCCGCATTGGCAGCTGTCACCGAACCGCCATAAAGGATGCGTATCGCTTGAGCGTTTTGGGTCCCAAACAAACCGGATAACGCCGGTCGGATGATCCTGGCTAACACTTGGTTGGCCCCATCTCCTGTGGCCGCGCGACCGGTACCAATCGCCCAAACTGGTTCATAAGCAATGACCAATGACGCCGCCCGATGAGCAGGAATTCCTTTCAGCCCATCGCATACCTGCCTGCCCACTACTTCAGATGTTCGCCCGGCTTCGTTTTCTACCAGAGTCTCACCAACACACACTATCGGTATCAATTCATTTACCAAAGCTGCCTGGACTTTTTTATTCACCATATCGTCATTCTCTGCATAATATTGCCGCCGTTCAGAATGCCCGATGATCACGTATTGACAGAATTCTTTGACCATCCCAGGCGAGATTTCTCCGGTGTATGCGCCTTGAGCTTCCCAATGCATATTTTGCGCCCCTATACCAATTTTCGTACCAACCAGCATCGCGGAAATTGGCACGATCGAGGTATAAGGTGGACACAAAACCTGCTCCACCTGGGGTAAGGTTCGCAGCTCTGGCAGCATATCTGCTACTAACCCGCGACCCTGTTCGACCGTTTTATTCATTTTCCAGTTTGCAGCAACAAATGG
>JGI24111J20145_1000118_pt1 | contig 19342 bp, 19 predicted proteins | sample SubbioR11Jul_8B1_FD_20145 | JGI IMG/M metagenome (IMG submission 20145)
CGAGTTGGGTGGTATGCGGCGGTTGGCATTCCGCCCGGCTTGGTGTTGGGTGGTATGCGGGGTTTGGTGTTCCGCCCGGCTTTTTGCGATTGATGTTACCTTAAACCCATACCACCCAACCTACACTGGTTGATGTTACCTTAAACCCATACCACCCAACCTACACTGGTTGATGGTATCTGAAACCTATACCACCCAACCTACTCCTGTTGAACTAAAACATTCGCTGAGGTCAAGATGACATTTCTGTTGAACATTTAGAGTGACATAATTGCTGAACAATGACAGGTCTCTTGTCCATCGATACTATTGGAAGAGGGCGATCCTCCCTGCTTCGATTTGGCTATAATAGGGATGGTATGGATGCGATCGACCTTACCGCAAAACTGGCTGCTGGATTGATGGAACGTTCCGATTTACTGGGCCGGCCCTATCATGCTGCCCTGCGTTTGTTCAATGGCTTTACCGAGGGCTGCCCCGACCTGGCAGTCGATATCTATGCCCAAACGCTGGTCTTGTTCAATTATGCCGAATGCCCGTTTGACCTTGAATCCAGCCTGTTGAGTGCCCAGGCGTTTTATCTTAATAATCTGCCCTGGCTGCAGGCAGTATTGGTAAAGACCCGCCATGGGCCAGATGCAGCCGCCCGAGCCGGGCGGCTGACTTACGGAGAAAAACTTGACTGCAAAGTGGGTGAGAACAATATCTGGTACAGCCTGGATTTGCAGCTCCATCAGGACGCCAGTTTTTACATCGATACGCGGTCTCTGAGAGCCTGGTTAAAAACGAACATGGATGGCAAGCGTGTTTTGAACACCTTTGCCTATACCGGCAGCCTGGGAGCGGCCGCACTGGCCGGAGGTGCGATCCAGGTGCTGCAGACCGACCGAACCGCACGTTTTCTCGATCTGGCCCGCCAGACCTATCGCTTAAACGGCTGGCTGGTCGACGAACGAGATTTTGTGATCGGGGATTTCTACCGGGTGTGTGCGGAGCGAAAACGCAGGGGGGAGTTGTTCGACTGCCTGATCCTCGATCCGCCGATTTTCTCAAGCGGGCGTAGAGCCAGGGTGGATGTATTCGCGGATTATTCACACCTGATCAACAAAATCCGCCCGATGGTTGCCCACCAGGGTTGGATTGTGGCGGTCAACAATGGGTTGTTTGTCAGCGGGGCAGAGTACCTGGCAATGTTAGAACACTTGTGTGCCGGTGGGTTTCTGGAGATCGAAACCCTGCTGCCCGTGCCCCAGGACGCCTGCGGTTATGAGCGCACACGGGTTATCCGCCCACCGGTGGACCCAGCCCCATTCAACCACTCGACCAAGATCGTAGTGCTGCGGGTTAGGCGCAAAGATGGGCGAAAGGCCTGATCACCCAATGCCCTCTTTGTTAAGCAAGTTCCCCCGGAAGGCATAACCGTTCATTGCCTGGCTTTGAACCCCAGGGCAGATCCTCCGGTGACTAAAAATCCTGGCACGGCGGGTTACGCACGACCCATATTGGACTGCCCGCCACCAAAGATTGGACGAACGGCTTGGTCCAGAACATGCTGCCAGGGGTGAATACTAAATCCCGCATCTGCCTTGAAGCGGAAGTTTTAGAGATCCGGCAGTGTTCAGCCAGGCTGTTGGCAGGTTGGTTGGATAAGGTTTGTCTAGGTAGCCACTACGACGGTATGCCCAGCAGTTTGGAGCGCGTGAAGTGATTCCTGAAGGGCATTTTCTTTGACTAAAACGAAATCTGTGTCGTAGGTCGAGATGGCAAAGGTCGATATGCCGGCTGCGGCAAGCGGATTTAACAGCGATGCCAGGACGCCCGTCAGGTTAAAATCCAGCGGACCTTGAACTTGCAAGACGCGCCATCCACCCTCGCTCAGCACTCCTTGCGGGACGATATCCTGGCTGCAAACGACCGAAAGCTCTTCCTGAGTTCGGGCAAGCACGAAAAAAGGGGACGCCAAAACCCAGGTGGGCAGGGTATCCTCTTTTGCCAGCCGGCAGACGGCAAGTTGGTGGGGGAGCAGGTGAAGTCTAAGGTTATGCATCCATAAAAGCGTATTGGGCGGGGGCTTCAATTGTAACTAAATCGCCGGGGGCGATTAAACCAGGGTTTTCGACCACGGCAACCAAACCGCGGCGGCCCATCGCAGCTTTGGTGAACCTGCTTTCCAGTCCATGGATTTCTGGATACTGCTCCTGGATCACCTTTCCCGGGTGGATGCAGGGCTTATTCTCACCCGAAATATACAGGACCGCGCCTTGGGCGAAAAACATTCGCGCACTGGGCAGAAGGCGAGTCAGGGTGGGAACTCCTTGAAGGAGGATATTAGCCCCCAGCCACTCGGGCAGCAGGGTGGTTAAACCCAGCAGCACTGCGATTTCGGCCAGTTCCTCGACCGAAACCAGGGAAATTTGGCGGTCGTTACGAATGATCGTCCCGCGCGGGTAATGAGGGTAGCGACTATCGGAAAGGCGGGTCAGGCCATAGTGCCTATCACCGCTCAAGCCCTCGAATTCAGCCCGGACCTCAGCTGTGTGGGAGGTTACCAGTGTGTCGGCATCCAGTCCGAGCAGCACTGCCGACACCTGCCCATGATAGACTTTTTTCATCGCCCATCTCCTTTTCAGGAAATCTAATCTCATTGATAAGATATTTTTTTACAGAAAGGTAAGTTGAAACACTGGTAGGACCACGATTTATGGTGGCATTATTGGGTATCCTGGGGGCGGCGGAAGCGTTTGTAACTCGCCAGGATGACAATTCCGGGCAGCAGGGTGGCAGCCGGACAAATCAGATCGAATGCTGTCAGGATCTGGTTCCGGATCCACTCGATTATCTGGTCGACTCCTGTGCGAATCTGGCTCTGGATCCATTCCAGCACCATGTCTTTCATATTTTCCATTTTTTGGCGCGCCCAATCGTGCACCTGGGCTTCCAACTCCTGCTTTTTGGTTTCCAATTCTTTTGGAATGACAATTACGTTGACCTGGATCGGGCGGTCGGAAATGCTCTGGTTACTGCGCAGCATGTCCCATTGGGATGTGAACACACCCCAACCCGGAAAAGGCTGGGTGTCCCAGGTAAAAGTAACCGTTTCGTCGGGTGCTACGGTGGTCGGAAGTTCGAAACGCTCGCCTGCCCCCCAATCGTTGCGAATGTTTATGAAGCTGACCTCTCCCGGCTGCCAGGTCTTACTGCCGTTGTTTTTGAGTACAATTTCGATGCTGACGTTCTCACCTTCGACAAGCACCGGCCAATCGGTTTGGCGCTCGACGATCGCTTGGTAATCGGCGATGATCCCGGCCGAGACCCCAATGGCTTGGGGGATGGTGCGGTCGGAATAAACCTGTGGCTGCCCAGAGCACAGCAACTGGCTGGAGCCGCCGCCATCCAGCATCATGATCTGTTTTGATCCGAAGGCGCGCAGCACCTCGGCAGCGTCCGCCTGGCGGGTGGTCTTGGAAGTGAAGATCAACACACTCCGGGCAAAGCCATCCGCATCCAGGTCTGCCAGGCCGATGAAAGTCCGCCCGGTCAGGGCTGAGGGATTTTTGTCAGCGGCTTCGTCCAAACCGACCAACGCCTGAGGCGCGTCCGAGTTTTTGAAGGCGTTTTCATTAAAAGGGATGATCCGGGCGCGCTCAGGCCACAACTCGAGGAGGAGTTTTTGCTCGGGGAATTCATCGCGCCCGTAGCCCTCGCTGAGGATACGCCCGCCGGTTTTAACGGCAAAGGCCAGCCGGGTTGGGTCTTCATCGGGTGAGAAAAAGCCGGCATTCACCATGCAGGCAGCCCTGTTGTGGCGGGCGTTGAATCCCTGCCAGAAGGAATCCAAGTTCTGGCGAGCGAAGCGTGGACTGTCGCCGCCGTAAGCGCCTTGCCCGCTGCCGGGGTCGATGACTTCGCCGTGCAGCAGGTGCAAGCCGGTTTGCCGCCGCAGGTTAATCACCAAGACGTAGTCTGGGGTTCCGCCGGGGTAGTCCTTGCGGAAAAATTCGAGCCCAGGCTGGGATTCGAGTGGGTAAAACCCTGGGGGAGGCGAGACCGCCTGGACCGGTGCAGGCGCGATAAATACCAGAAACAGCCATACCAGGATAGGGAGGAATAATTTTCCTACCGCAACGGGGGACATAGCTTAATTATAACGATTCTTGTTCGTTTCATGACCGGTAGGTTTGAAGAAAAACCCAATCCGCCGGGCGGGTGCGCCGTTGCAGCATACGATGAACCTGGGCTAATCTTGGGCGGCAGTAAGGATTTCTTTTAGTGCCCGCAGCCCCAAACCGTAAGATAACCACCCAAAACCGGCTATGCTGCCTTTGCAGACTGCGCTGATCAACGATTGGCGGCGGAACTCCTCGCGCGCCTGCGGGTTAGAGAGGTGCACTTCGATTACAGGCAGATCGATAGCCGCAATGGCATCCCGCAACGCCACGGAGGTATGCGTATATCCGCCCGGATTAAAGAGTGCCCCAGCCGCCCAACCGCGCGCGTCCTGGAGGGCATCGATCAGCACCCCTTCGTGATTGGATTGGAAGGATCGCACCTGCAAGCCAAGTTCCTCGCCTAGTTTACCCAGGCGTTGGTCAAGCTCGGGCAGAGTCAACCTTCCGTAGACCTCTGGCTCACGCTCGCCGAGCAGGTTCATATTTGGACCATGCAGTACCAGAACAGGGATCATCGCAGCACCTCCATTAAATTTTCGTCCAGGTTTACCCCCAGGCCGGTTCTGACTTCGCCAACCCTGACCGGCAGGCTGAAGCGCACCTGGCCGGCGCGGCGTTTCTTATCCACCTGGATTAGTTTTAGGATAAGCGCCGATTCAATTTCCTCGGGCACCTCGGTTGGCAGGTCTAGCTTGCTCAATACCGCCTTGATCTGATTGCTCAAGCCGGGTTCAGCCAGGCCCAGGCGTTCGGCCAGGCGTGCTTCGAAAACCATCCCAATCGCCACCGCCTCACCGTGGCGCAAGCGGTAGCCACTGGCTGTCTCGAGGGCATGCCCGAGGGTGTGCCCCAAGTTGAGCGCCATCCGCAATCCGCCTTCATAGGGGTCGGCACGAATGACCTGGATTTTGACTGCCATGCTGCGCCGGACGATCTCATCCAGGTTGGCGAGAACCACCTCCAAACCCCTGGCGCACATCTCGAACAGGGCCGGGTCGCCGATAAGGCTGTGCTTGACCACCTCTGCCAACCCGCTGAGCAGTTCCTCCCGCGGCAGCGTTTCCAATGACTGGGGGTCAGCCAGCACCAACGCCGGTGGGTGAAATGCTCCAACCAGGTTTTTGCCCTGTGGCAGGTCGAAACCGGTCTTGCCGCCCAGGCTGGCATCCACCATTGCCAGCAAAGTGGTGGGCAGATTAACCCAGCGCACGCCACGCAGGTAGGTCGCGGCAGCGAAACCGGCCAGGTCGCCAACGACACCTCCCCCCAGCGAAACGACGGTGCTGGCGCGCTCCACCCCGGCCTTTAGGAAGGCATTCCACAGCTCCGCCACCGTTGCCAGGGTCTTGTGGTCTTCCCCCACGGGGATGACTACCTGGTGGACGTGGTAACCAGCCGTTTCCAACGCTTCCCGCGACCGCGCGGCATGCAGTCGGGCCAGGTTGTGGTCGCATACCAGGGCTAGCGGTCCCTCTAACCCCAGGTTGAGTAGAAATTCCCCGGTTTGGTTCAACCCGCCTGCCAGCACCCGCACCGGGTAAGGATCGCCCATTCCGGCCACGCGCCAGGCACCCAACGCGTTCATGGATGCTTCGAGCGCCTGCTGAGGAGGCAGGTCACTGGTCTCCAACCTCAACCTGAAAGAGACGTAATGCCCGCTACGTTTTTCTAGGAGGGAAATTAATCGCTTCTCAACGACCGGCTGGTCGCCAACCCCGGTCAACAAAGGCCGCCTTGCCGCGGATGTGCGCAACCGTTCGACCAGTGCTTCTGGGCGGGCGGTCAGGCACAGGACGAGTCCGCAGGCCTCTACGAGACCGCGGTTGTGGTCGTCTAAAAGTGTGCCACCACCCAGGGCAATGACTCCTGGTTTTTCCATTGCAAGAATTTGGGCCAGCTTGCTGCGTTCCAAGGCCCGAAACGATGCCTCCCCTTGCGCGCTGAAGATTTTCGAGATGGTTTGGCCACTTTCGATCTCGATTTCACCGTCCAAATCGTAAAACGGCAGGTCGAGTTCCCTGGCCAGCATTCCGCCGAGGGTGCTTTTACCCGACCCGGGTGGCCCATAGAGGAAGAAAATACCCCTGTGTGTTTTCATGATGGGGGCCAGAAGCGCGGATCATCGTCACGCAGATGCAGGTCGGAAAGCCGCGCCTGGCGCAGGCTGGTAAAGCGCGGCAGCATTTCTGTCAGCGAATCGCCGCCCAGCTTCTCGAGCAGGGCATTGGCCAGGGTGAAGGCCATCATCGCCTCAACGATCACCACCGCGCGAGGTACCGGGCAAAAATCTGAGCGCTCGTAACGGGTGTCCACTTTGGCACCGCTGGCCAGGTCCACCGAGCGCTGGGGAGTCAGGGTGGTGGCTATCGGCTTCATTGCCGCCCGGACCAGGAGCGGCTGGCCGGTGGTGACGCCGCCCTCCAGCCCGCCGGAGCGGCAGGTTGGGCGTACAAGCATGCCTTCGTGCAGATCGATCGGGTCCTGTACCTGGGTGCCCGGCAGGCGGGTGTTGGCGAAGGCTGGGCCGATTTCGACCCCTTTAATCGCCTGGATGCTCATCACTGCCGCGGCTAGCTGGGCATCCAACCGCCGGTCCCATTGGGCGAAGGAGCCTAACCCGGGCGGTAAGCCGAGTGCAACCCCTTCGATCACCCCGCCAAGTGTATCCTTTTCTTGCATAACCGAGCGGATGCGCTCCTGCATTGCCACGGCTGCCTGGGCATCGGGGCAGTGCACATCGTTTTCCAACCCCCGGCGAATGCGCTCTTCGAGCGGCATATCCTCCAAATCGGCGCTGATTTCTGCGATCGAGGCCACATAAGCGCCGACCTGCACCCCAAATTGAGCCAACAACTGCCGGCAAACCGCCCCGATGGCTACTCGGGCGGCTGTCTCGCGCGCTGATGCGCGCTCGAGTGCCGGGCGCAGGTCGTCGTAACCGTACTTGAGCACCCCGCTCAAGTCGGCATGACCGGGACGAGGAATGGTGAAGCGCGGGATCTCGCGCCCGCGCCAGCGCTCGTGATCCTTGTTTTCAATAAACAATGCCAGCGGAGCGCCGGTGGTTTTTCCTTCCATCACCCCCGAGAGGATCACAGCCACATCCTCTTCCAGCTTCATCCGCGGACCAGCCCCATAGCCTTTCTGGCGGCGTGCCAGGTCGCGATGGATCGTCTCGGCCTCCAACGCCAGGCCGGCCGGCAGGCCTTCGAGGATTGCGGTCAACCCCGGGCCGTGCGATTCGCCGGCGGTTAAAAACCTTAAGGTCATTGGGTCACTCCTTCTACTTGGTTCCACATTGCCTGGCGGGGAACGGGCTGCCCGCTCCACAGCTCCAAAGCCAGCCCAGCTTGCTCAACCAGCATACCCAGCCCGCCGCGGGCTGCCAGGCCGGATTCGCGCGCCAGGCGCAGCAAACGGGTTTCGGCCGGGTGATAGATCAGATCATACACCACCGCTCCTTGGGGGAGTGGCAAATCGAATGGCCAGGGGCAGCCCTCAACCTGCGGAAAGGCGCCCAATGGGGTCGCATTGATCACTGCATCCAACCTTCCTAATCTGGTCAGTGCTTCGCTTTCCAACCAGGCCGGCTGGACTGCGCCTGGCCGGCCAAACCCTTCAAAATCAGCCGCCAACTGACGAGCCTGCTCCAATCGCCGCGCCGACACGATCACCTGCCAACCGCTGCTAACCAGCCCATAGGCAACCGCCCGGGCGGCTCCACCCGCGCCCAAGACCCATGCCCGGCAGTCTTGGCGTCCGGCTAATAAGGGTACGAAATCGCGGATAAACCCAGGTGCATCGGTGTTGGTGCCTATGACTTTATTTCCATCCCGTAACAGTGTGTTCACTGCCCCGATCGCTTCTGCTTCAGGGGTCAAACCGTCCAGCAGAGGTAGGATGGCTTGCTTGTGGGGAATGGTAATGTTCAATCCGTGCAGCTTGCCTTTACGCAGACGGTCTACAAGGGCGCGCAAGGCAGCTATGCCTTCCGGTATGGGCGCGACCGGATAAAGTTGATATTCGCCGTCGAGGCCCAAAGCACGCATGGCGGCAGCATGTAGACCAGGGGAAGGGCTGTGCAGAATTGGGAAGCCCACCAACCCAAGCCGTAGATAATCTTTCTGGGCTTTCATCCGGTGTCCGCCCCCAGACTGGTCAGCGCATCCAAGAACCCTGGAAAAGATTCGGCCATCATCTCTGCGCCGGTTACCACTGACGGCCGCTCTGCTGCCAGCCCGGCCACCGCCAGGGCCATCGCCAGGCGGTGATCGCCATGCGCCCCTACTTGGGCGCCGCCCGGTAACCCGCCGGTTCCATCCACGATAAAACCATCCGGTTTTTCCTCTACCGCCGCACCCAGTTTGCGCAGTTCCGCACATAGAGCCGAGATACGGTCGGATTCCTTGAGGCGTAATTCCTCGGCCTGGCTTACCTCGGTACGCCCATGAGCGTAGGCGGCCGCTACCCCAAAAACTGGAAACTCGTCGATCATGGCTGTCACCCGCTCACCTGCTACCTCGACTCCGTGTAACATGGAATGACGCACGACCAGATCACCAAGCGGTTCGCCGCTTTGCTCGCGTGGGTTCTCTACCTGGATATCCGCTCCCATCTCGCTTAGGGCGGCTAAAAGCCCGGTGCGGGTGGGATTCAAACCTACCCCGCTCATCCTGATAACTGACCCGGGTGTGACCAGGGCAGCAACGATCAAAAATGCCGCCGCTGAAAAATCGCCCGGGACAACCATGTTGAGCGGGCGCAATCCACCACGGGGGGGTGTCAGAGTCACCCGCCGCCCAAAATCCGCGGTCAAAACCTGGACACCCATGGCGGTGAGCATGCGTTCGGTGTGGTCGCGGGAGGGATGCGGCTCGGTGGTGGTCAACGGCTGGTCAGCGCTTAGCCCGGCCAACAGCAAGCAGGATTTAACCTGCGCGCTAGCCACTGGCAGATAGAACTCACCACCGCTTAACCCTTGCTGAATTGCACGTAATTCCAACCGAAGCGGGGCGTGTCCACCTTCTGCAGCCTCAACCGGGACCCCCATTTTCCTCAGCGGGGTGACGATGCGGTCCATCGGGCGGCGGCGCAGACCATCCGAGCCATCCAGCACAGCCGGTATCCCGGCTGCGGCCAAGGCGCCCGCCAGCAGGCGCAGGGTGGTGGCTGAGTTTCCGCAGTCCAAAGAAGTCGGAGGGGTGCGGAATCCATGCAACCCGTGCCCCACAACCTGCAGGGTGTTCCCAACCACAGACAGCCCTATCCCCAATTGCTCGAGTGCGCCAGTCATCGCCATGGTCACACCGGATACCAGGTAATTCTCTACCAGCGAGTGCCCTTCTGCCAAGGCAGCCAACAACGCCGTGCGGTGGGAGATGGATTTGTCTCCTGGTACGGTAATATCGCCTATCAGCGGGCGCCCGGGGTGGATGGTCAGGGATTTCATACCGCTCCTCCTTCCATCAGTTGCCCACGCCGTTCGGCGGCACGGTTTAACTCCTCGGTAAGCAGCGTTTCGTTATTCTCCACCACCAACTTCTCGAGACAATCGAGATAGGTGCGCAAGCTGCGCAGCCCAGCCAGAACATTCTCGCGGTTGGTGGATAAAATATCCAACATCATCCGGCGCGGCTGGGCAGCCAGGCGGGTAGAACTGCGCCAGCCTGGTCCAACCAGCGGAGCAGCCTCTACCGGGGTTACTGCCGCCAGCGCTGCAGAAACCAGATAGGGCAGGTGGCTGGTGGCTGCCGTCCAGCGGTCATGTGTTTCGGCATCCAGCCATACCGGAATGGCCCCGACCTCCGAAACAAGCTGCTCAGCCAGTCCGCACGCGCGGGGAGTTGTGCGTTCGAGCGGGGTTAGGGCATAAGGCGCGCCTTGAAACAATCTGGCCTCGGCCTGGTTAAGCGAGGAAAGTTCTTTTCCGCACATCGGGTGACCGCCGATTGGATCGAAGCGTTCCGGCAGCGCTTCCATGGCAGCAACAATTGCGCGTTTCGTCGAGCCAATGTCCATGACAACGGCCGCACCCGGGTGCAGCGCTTCTAGCTCACCCAGCAACGCCAAGATGGTTCGCACCGGGGCAGCCATCACGACGATGTCTGCCGCAGACAGAAGATCCATCGGGTCAGCCGAAAGGTGATCGACCAACCCCATCTTGCGGGCCAGGGAGCGTGTCATCGTGTCTGGGTCGCAGCCCAACAACAGGCGGCATTTCCCGTGGAGAGCCATGGCCAACGAACCGCCCATCAGCCCCAATCCGAGGATTGCGACGGAGGAATCGGCCAACCGTTCAGGCGGCTGCACTACTGCGCCCATTTTCCCTTTCCATAAGAGACCCCGGCGCCGGAAGGGGCGGCGCAACCGACCGTCCGACCGCTTGTGCCACGGCTCGCACCTGGGTTACCAGGTCGGAAAATCGCTCAGGTTTGAGGCTTTGCCCGCCATCCGAGAGGGCTTTTTCGGGGTGCGGGTGTACCTCTATGATCAATCCGTCGGCCCCGGCCGCGATAGCCGCCCGCGCAACCGGGATAACGTACTTCCATTCACCTGTGCTGTGGCTTGGATCCAACAGGACGGGTAAATGGGTCAGGGATTTCAATACCGGGATGGCGTTGATATCGGTCGTGTTGCGGGTGGCCGTTTCAAAGGTGCGGATGCCGCGTTCGCACACCGTAACCTGGCGGTTGCCGTGTGAGAGGATATACTCAGCCGCCATTAACAACTCCTCAACGGTCGCACTCATCCCGCGCTTGAGCAGCACCGGTTTGCAACTCTCACCGGCGGCATGCAACAGATTGTAGTTCTGCATATTGCGCGCCCCGATCTGGAGCATATCCGCATATTCGCTTACCTGCCCAATTTGATCTGAGGAGAGCACTTCGGTCACTACCGGCAGACCGGTTTCTTGGGCTGCTTCTGCCAGCAGCTCCAGCCCTGCCAGTCCCATACCCTGGAAGGTGTACGGTGAAGTGCGCGGCTTATAAGCGCCGCCGCGCAGAACATGGGCGCCGGCTTCGCGCACAGCATGAGCGATTTCGAGGATCTGGCTGCGGCTCTCCACCGAGCATGGCCCAGCGACCATTACAATCTTGTCACCCCCAAAGATGGCTTGTCCGACCTGAAAAGTGGTATCGGCCTGGTTGAATTCGCGCGAGGCCAGTTTGTAGGGGCGTGAGATCGGCACCACCCGGTCGACGCCATCCATGAAGAGGAACTGGTCGTGCCCCACCGGGCGATCGTCGCCGATTGCGCCGATCACCACGCGCTCGGCTCCTTGAGAAATATGGACTTGCAGGCCGTTACTCCTGACGCGCTCGACCACTTCCTGAACCTGCGCGGGAGTGGCGTCGTTACGCATGACAATCATCATTTCAACCTCCTTGGTTTGAAACCGATAAATCTGNGCGCAGGCGGGCTGCCTCGCCCAGGTACACGTGATGTATTGCNGACTGGGGAAGGTCGCAATTCCAGTGCAGCAGGACACGGATACAATGAGCCAACCCGCCCGGAACCGGGATTTCGAGNGCGCATATTAAAGGAACCTCCTNCCAGCCCAACTCGCGGGCGGCTTTGGCCGGGTATTGCGAGACCAGATCAGGCGTGACCGTAAATAACGCACTGGCCAGGTCATCGGGTGCAAGCCCTGGGTTGGATCCTTGGATGGCCTGCAGCAATTCTCGGGTTGCAGACAGCACCGCCTCGGGTGTATCCTGGCTGGCGACGATTGCACCTCGAACTCCACGTAGTGGCATAACCGACCTCCTTTAATTTACTTCAAGTTTTCATCATCCGCACACGGCTTATAAAAACAAAAACGCGCCGCCGTCAGCGTCGCGTCCTGAGTCAGTGTCGGGTTACCCTGGTCAAGCACCGCCTACGGCAGTCAGTGTCAAAATGCCGTAATAATAATAGCGGGAAATGCTGGTCTGACCTGTTTTCATCTCGGTTAACCGGAACATTATTATGGAGTAGTTTAACATAAAACCCAAGCCAGAGTCAAGCGACAAACCCTTATAAATTTTCATGTATTTTGTCGGAATTATATCGTGAGTCGTAAACCACAAAGGACAGGCGGATTTTTTTGATTGGGTTAACCATTTTACCGGGTTGCCAGGTTAAAAGATCCCCCGCTCTCGCTTCTGGCTGCCGGCTCTCAAAACCTCGAACAAGGGCATTGTTTTCGAAGGAGCCCTTTAGGTTTAAATTTTTCAGACCTCTTAACCCACCTCTAGATTGGCATTTGGAGGGTAAAATAAGGGTTGTTGGATGGGGCAACACCTTCGCCCATCCGACCATCTCAAAATCCATTAAACGAGAATCAAATGATGCAAGGGTACCTTAATTGGGTGACAGCCAACCCGCACCTCTCGGCCGCTATCCAGTTTGCCATCCTGGGCACACTGGGCGAGGTCATCTCCTTCAGTGTGCAGAAAAAACGGGCCGCTATTCCATGTACCTTGTTACAGTTGGGTGGCAAGGTGCTGGCTTGGGCGCTACTCGGGATCATCATCAAGTATGGATTCACCGGAATGCGTGGGTTTACCAGGGCACTGGTTGAGCATAACCTCCTGCCGCAGGTCTTTGGCAGCGGCTTAGGTTGGGCTTTCGCAGTCAGTGTGTTGACCAACACTTTTTTCGGCCCCCAAATGATGGCTTTTCACCGGATCGAGGATAACTTGATCCTTGGGCAGAAGGGTTTCCAGGGGATTACCCGCGCCTGGTGGACATTGGTTTGGTTTTGGATTCCGGCCCACACCATCACCTTTGCACTGCCGGTCGATTTACAAATGGGTCTGGCGGCGGCCTGGTCGTTGGTGTTGGGGTTGATCATGGGGTTTACCAAGAAGCGGTTTTAGGATTGGCGCGTTCATTTTCCAGGCAGGACCTACCGCTTGGACAGAGCAAATCACCGGTTGGGTAGGCAGCCAGCGGGTAAAAAGAGAAAAAACCGACCCGGTTTCCCACCCTGGCGGCCCGCGTAAGATCGTCCGAAGCCCAGGGCAGGCGCACCTATTTCCCCTGGGCGGTAAACCTTAATAGGTCTGGTTTCTGCTCGCGCTCTATTTTAAAAACCGGCGTGTATCCCATTCTGCTTGATCACATCCCGGTACCACAAAGCACTGTCCTTGAGGATCCGCGTTTGGGTTTGGTAATCTACCCACACCAGCCCAAAACGCTGGCTGTATCCTAAAGCCCATTCGAAGTTATCCATAAACGACCAAACAAAATAACCCGCCAGGGGTACGCCGGCTTGCACAGCGCGTTGAGCAGCCTTGATGTGGCCGCGCAGGTAAGCGATGCGTCGCTCGTCCCGCACCCGCCCGGAGGAATCTGGACGATCAGAATAGCTGGCTCCATTTTCGGTCACGTACAGTTTGCGCGGTTGGTAGGTTAACCAGGTGTGGGTCAACAGATTAAAAAGGCCGTCGGGGTAAATTTCCCAGCCCATTTCGGTGTAATTGGCGGGTGGGTTCGCCATCGGTTTTCCATCGTCCGGCGATCCTGTTCGGTGAACGGGCAGCACTGCCCGGCGGTAGTAATTCAGACCGAGGAAATCGAGCGGAGCGGAAATGAGCTCCAGGTCGCCATCCTGAACGAAGGTCAGCCCCGCGGGCGGTAGGTGACCACGCTGGATGTGCTCCTGCAAGGTGTCGCCAGGATAACCCCGCCCAAACAATGGATCCAGGTACCAGCGGTTGTGGTATCCATCGAACCAGCGATATGCGGCGTAATCCTGCGGGTCTGGGCTGGCTGGTTCGGCTGGAATCGGGTCGATGACAAATCCAACTTCGGCGCCAGGGGAATTCGTGCGTAACGCCTGCAGCCCCAGGCCGTGAGAAAGCAGTAAATGGTGAGCAGCCCGCAGGGTCAGGTTCCAATCCTGAAGACCAGGGGCATGAATACCCATCTGGTAGCCCAACAGGCTGGAGCAAGTGACTTCGTTATGGGTGACCCAGTTTTTTACCCGGTCGCCCAGCCGGCGGCTGAGCGCATCGACGTAATCCGCATAAGCGTAGGCGGTTCTCCGCTCGGGCCAGCCGCCATCGTCTTGCAATGCTTGAGGTAATTCCCAGTGAAACAGGGTGAGGAAAGGAGTAATCTGGGCTTGCAGCAGAGTATCGACCAGGCGTTCGTAGAAATCCAACCCTGCCTGGTTAACCGAGCCGCGACCTTGCGGGAAGATGCGCGTCCAGTCGGCGGAAAAACAGTAGGCTTTCAGACCGATGGTTTGCATCCATTTAACATCCTCCGGATAACGGTGGTAATGGTCAGCGGCAACGTCGCCGTTGTCACCGTTGAGGACCTTGCCCGGAGTGTGCGCAAATCGATCCCAGATCGATTCGCCTTTGCCGTCTTTATTCCACGCGCCTTCGATTTGGTAAGCCGATGTAGACGCGCCCCAAATGAAATTTGAAGGAAAAATGGATGAGGTCATCGGGTCGCTCCTTTGATCTCATTTTACCCTAAATGAGGTCAAAGAATGGCCATTGCTATTTCATTACATCCTATTCGATTTGGATGGTGAACCTAAGGTGTCTAACGCCGTCAAGAACGACCTAAAACCTCACATTCGGGGTGAGTACCGCATCGTTAAGATAGACCCATTCTTGGGCCGGGCGTGGATTGGGTTGGGGATCGTGCCAGTGCCTGCTCGAATGGACTATTTCCTCGAGCGCATGGAGACCTGGGTATTCAGCGTTTTGTTGCTGGCCTGGCTGGTCGAGGAAATTGGATTTCAAATGTCGAACCATGCTCGAGAACCACCCTGGATTAGAATACCTTCGATAAATAAAACCTGTTTTAAGGCCGGGTGATTACCGGCAGGTAGGTAAAATGCTGCTGCAAGAACCAGTTGGTGGTTGGGTCGCTTTTAAAAAATGCTAATAACCTAGCGGCCACTTTTGCCTGACCGGCTTCGCTGGGGTGGGTACAGTCCGGCACCATATCTTCCGGCAGCCAGACCAGCCCGTCGCTGCGGGGATTGCTTCCGTCTGCCCACAGGTACGGTCCCCAGGCGAGGTATGGGGCGAGCACAGCGCCCCTGGTCGGGTTGAAATTTAAAGCCGGGTCATGGTTGATCTGATCTTGAATCAGCCACTTGACTGCAAAACCGGACTCAAAAGCAGCCGGTTCCGGGCTGAGACCGTTCCAATAGGTGTATGAGCGGGTGCGGCTGGAGAGATAAGCCATTTGCAGGTTAGGGTAGCGGGTCTTCAGGTTGCGCACAATGGATTTGAGGTCATCCTTCACCTCCAATGGCCAGGCGGGAAAATTACCCCCTCCGGCCAGGGTTTGCTTGACCCAGGCAACCTGCACCTGGGCAGGGGTAAGGTTGGCAAGTGCCAGGCGGCGGTCGACTTCGTCCCAGGTAGGTGCCTGCGGATCGACCCACAAGTCGGCGGTTTGACCGGCTTGGGCGCCGTTGACCAGGAGCACTTGGGGGTTAATGTGCGGGTCGGCATACGCCAAGGTACGGAAAGCTTGGAATTCTTGGGCAGTGTTGGACATCCCGATCGAGATCATCACGATTTTTCCGCCCAGTGGATCGGGGCTGCCGGTAAGATTTAATGGAACGATCCCGGCAGCGATGGTTACCCCGGCCGATAGGTGGGCATCTGGCGGGGTATTGCGGCCGCCCGGATACAACCCGCCATAAGCACCGGTTGGCTGCCCATCCATGCGGATGTATTCATTCCCATCCAGGTCATTGAGCGGCGTAGCAACGGATTGGAAAGGGGCTGTGCAGGTGGTCTCGAAAATGAGATTGTCCTGCCGGTAGTACCCCTGAGCGGTAAAGGTGGAACCCAAAAACATTGCAGATCCCAGCCCAAGGGCCAGGATCCATGCAAAATGGATGGATTTCAATCCAGAATGAGTGATCTTCATCATATGTTATGCAATCCGGTTCTCGGTTTACCGCTTTCGCCTCACGGATTTGCCTTCAGCCGCTCGGCGAAAACCTTTCGGAATTTGTTCACTTTGGGATGGATCACTACCTGGCAGTAACCTGCGAAGGGATTTTTCTCGAAGTATTCCTGGTGGTATTCCTCGGCCGGGTAGAAAACCTTTAATGGCACGATCTCGGTCACGATAGGTGCTTTCCAAATGCCGGCCTTGTGGAGTTCGGCAATATGCTTTTCTGCGGTTTCGCGCTGGTCCTCGTTGTTGTACAGGATGATCGAACGGTATTGAGGGCCAACGTCTGCGCCTTGGCGATTGGGGGTAGTCGGATCATGGATCGAGAAGAACACCTCGAATAGCTCGCCTAACGAGGTTTCCACCGGATCAAACGTCACCTGCACCACTTCAGCGTGCCCGGTCGTCGCACTGCAGACTTGTTGGTAAGTAGGATTCTTTACCTGCCCACCGGAATAGCCCACGATGGCATCCTCTACACCGCGCATCGCAGCGAAGATGGGTTCGAGGCACCAAAAACACCCTCCACCCAGGGTGACGGTATCTAAAGAGCGTTTTTCGTTCATGTGTTTTTCTCCATTGAGTGTTTTGATGGTCCAGCCTGGCAACCCTTTAATTATGGTAATTGTAACCCTAATTGTCTAATTACAAACGGGTTGGGTGGAATGCTAAAAAATCTCCTGGTCCTGATCAACCAACTTACAACTCGCGTTTTTCGCTTGTCATCGCCACAATGCGGGCGGAAAACCACGGTTGGACTGCTAACAGGCGCGGGTTGGCCAACACCCCCAGGGCATACAAGCCCGGCAGGCACAGTGCCAGTATTCCGGCAGTTAAATCATCGAAAAACAGCAGTCCAATCGTCAATCCGGTCAGCAAGAGTGCCAGGAGCATGCCGTAAAGGAGGAGCGCGGCTTTGAGCAGGCCGCTGCCGTACACTTCTATCCGTACCTGGTCGCCAGGCTGGACCCCCAGTGGATCGGTGGCGATCAGGCTGCGGTCGTCATCCCCTCCTGGGCGGCAAATCCTATTTGCGGCGCAGGCCGGGCAGCTTGCGTTGGTGTTTATTACGATATGGGCTTCACCCGCCAAGGAGCGCACCACCAAACCTTCTTCATAAAAAGTTTCGCTGGTCATCTTAGTCTCGCAGGCGGGTCAGTGAGCCTGATTTGCACCGTTCGAGGGGTGCTTGTTGGGGATCTAATTGTTGGTAATCGATCACCGCCAAATTGTGGATCATCTTAATCGCGCCGTCTGAAAAACGCGCACACACACCGCACGCGTTACAGGCTGCTGCGCATACTTGCCGGGCGGTAAGAGGGTCATCGCGGTTTTTACACAGGACGAAAATTTCGCGCTCGCGGGGGTGCAGCTCGATAATTAAACGTGGACAGGTATTTACACACAACCCGCAGCCGGTGCACAACCCTGCGTTGATAAAAGGCAAACCACCGGCACTCATGGAAATTGCCCCTACTGGGCAGGCGCGCGCGCAATCTCCTCCCCCCAGACAGCCCTCGAAGCACAGGAGCCTGCCCCCCGAGGCCAGCGACTGTAGTGCGCAGGACTGCGGCCCGTAATAAAGGGCTGGTTTAAAGAGGGCAGCCTGGTTGTCGCCGCGGCACATCAAACGGGCTACCCGAGGTTGGTGGTGTTCGACTTCCATATCCAGGATCGTGGCCAGTTTATCGGCCAACTCGGCCCCACCCAACGGGCAGCCGGTGATCGGAACTTTGCCTTCCATCACGTGCATGGCGAAGTCAAGGCAACTGGCGCTGCCGCACGCACCACAGTTGGCATGCGGTAACGCATCCGTGACTTTCACCAGCAGGGGGTTTTCTTGGACATGAAATTTCGTATCGGCGAAGGCAAGAATGGCGGCAAAAAACAAACCTAACCCACCCATCGTAAAAATCGCAATCCATACCGTCATTTCCATCTTATTCACCTTGCCAATACAAGCCGAAACCGCTGGAAAAGTGCTTCTCCCCGCTTTCGGCGATTAATAAGGCCTCCACATCCGGCAGGCTTTCAACGAAGGCCAGTCCGGCATCTTTACCCAGCACAAAAATTGCCGTGGACAACGCATCTGCTTGGATGCAGGTCGGGGCGATAACGGTCACCGATTGCAGTCCGCGGGCAGGTTGGCCGGTATGTGGGTCGAGGATATGGTGGTAGCGCAGCCCGTTGTGGATAAAATATTGTTCGTAATCCCCGGAAGTAGCCACAGCCATATCGTTTACTGCCAGCTTTCCGACAAGCAGATCCGGCTGGCGGGGGTGCTGGATGCCGGCTGTCCAGGGCGATCCTATCGTGCGCAGATCACCGCCGGCGTTGACCAACCCTTTCCGGACACCATGGACAGCCAAGACAGCTATGGCACGATCGACAGCGTAACCCTTACCGATACCCCCGATATTGACCTTGGCTGTGCGACTTAACCACCAGGCCCCTTCCCCGCTGCGGGTGAAGACTTGCCAGCCGGAGTTCCTTCTGGATTCCGCCAGCACATGATCCGGCGGAACGGATGGGGTACGATTGGTGAAGCCCCACAACGCGATCACTGCGCCAAGGTTGCAATCGAATGCGCCGTTGCTCAGGTGCCAAAATTCATCGCAGGCCAGCAGCAGGGTATCGATTTCAGTTGGCGGAATAAGGGCACCGTTTTCGAAGTGGGTTGCACCATTCAACTGGTTTTCCACACGTTGAATTTCGGCAAATGCAGCGTTGATGGCCTGGTTGGCCGATGCCTCGCTCAGACCGTGCACCTCGATCTCCACCACCGTCCCCAGCATAATCTGTGCCCGGTTTACAACCGGTGGCCGGTGGTTTTCCACCCTGGCGGCTGCAAAACCCACCAGAAAAAGCACCGAAAAAACCGCCGCAGCCAGCCAAATCCTCCTCATTTACTTATCCTATTTCAATCTCAATCACCAGCCGGTTAGGCGCGCAGGCGCAGCGCTCACCGGGTTGTCCAATTCGGCTGGATAGCTGGCAAAGTTTGTGCCGGCAACTGGCCTTATGTACCCAAATTTGACCGTCAACCAGGCGCAGGTGAGTCTTTCCGATGGGTCCATCCAGTTGTATGTCGTCGTAATTACGCTCCATGGAAAGGCGCTCCACCAGACCGTTCTGACCGCGGACCATCGCGACCACTTTACCTGGGGTGTGCCAACCCTGTTCGCTGAACCCTATATTAAGGCCCAGGTTGGCCGGTAAGGTGCTAATTTTCTGGCGAAAAGCCGTCATGC
>JGI24111J20145_1000125_pt1 | contig 18777 bp, 11 predicted proteins | sample SubbioR11Jul_8B1_FD_20145 | JGI IMG/M metagenome (IMG submission 20145)
GCCAGTGCTATATTGCCCCCATGGAATTCATCCAGCAATTTGATCTGCACAGCCGCTGGCGCCAGCAGCGGGCGCAGGATCTGGCCCGGATCGGGCAGTGGCTCGGCGGCCACGACCTGCTCGACGACGGCGCGCGCGCGCGCTTGGCCCATCTGCAGTCCCAATTTGCCAGCGACCGGGTGATGGTGGCTTTCGTGGCCGAGTTTTCACGCGGCAAGTCGGAGCTGATCAACGCCATTTTTTTTGCCGGCTACGGGCGGCGCATCATGCCCGCCAGCGCCGGACGCACCACCATGTGCCCGACCGAACTGGGCTACGAAGCCGGTTTGCCGCCCTGCTTGCGCCTGTTGCCGATCGAGACCCGCATGCAGGCGCAATCGCTGCTCGAGTGGCGCAGCGCCCCCGAGCAGTGGCAGCGCATCGACCTCGACGTCAACCAGCCCGAACAACTCGCGCAAGCCATCGAGCAGGTGGCGCAGACGCTGCGGGTGCCGGTCGAGCAGGCGCGTGCGCTCGGTTTCTGGCACGAAGACAACCCCCAAGATAACCCGTTGCCGGGCCCCGATGGCTTGGTGGAGGTGCCGCGCTGGCGCCACGCCCTCATCAACATGGCGCACCCCTTGCTCAAGCAGGGTTTGGTGATCGTCGATACGCCGGGCCTGAACGCGATCGGCACCGAACCCGAGCTCACGGTCGGTATGCTGCCCCAGGCGCATGCCGTGGTGTTCATACTGGCGGCCGACGCGGGGGTGAGCAAGTCCGATCTGGCGATCTGGCGCGAACACCTAGCCCCCTCGGCCGAGCGCGGCGAGTCGCGGCTGGTGGTGCTCAACAAAATCGATGTGCTCTGGGACGAGTTGAGCAGCCCGCAAGCCGTGGAGGCGCAGATCGAACGCCAGCGCCTGCACAGCGCCGAGGTGCTGGGCCTGCAAGGACAGCAAGTGTTTGCGGTCTCGGCCCACAAGGGTCTGCTGGCCAAGGTGCGCCAAGATGCGCAGCTGTTGCAGCAAAGCCGCCTGCCCGAGCTGGAGCGGGCGCTGGCCGATGACGTGCTGGGGCAAAGGCGGCGCCTGTTGCAGTCGGCTTTGCAGCAGGCGGTGCAGCAGTTGCGCACCGAAGTCGAGCGCCAGCTGCAGGTGCGCAGCCACGAGTTCGAAGAACAGGTGCAAGAGCTGCAAAGCCTGCGCGGCAAAAACGCGACGGTGATACGGCAAATGCGCGCCCGCATCGAGCTCGAACAAGCCGAATTTGACCAGAGCGCGCTGCGCATCCAAGCCGTGCGCTCGGTGCACCTCAAGACGCTGCGGCTGTTGTTTGCCCAGCTGGGCAGCAACCAGATCAAGGCCGAAGTGGCCGAGTTTGCCCAAGCGCTCAAAAAGCCCGGGGTCAAACTGGGCGTGAAAACGATCTACAAAGACACCTTCGCGCGTCTGCGCAACGGGTTGTCCCAAGCGCAGCACTGGGCCAATGAGGTGCAGGAAATGCTCGCGGGCATGTTTCGCAGCCTCAACGCCGAATATGGTTTTACTTTGCAGGCGCCGCAGCGGCTGGATCTGTCGCGCTTTGTGCGGGCGATCGACGGCATCGAGAACGCGCATTTGCAGTATCTGGGCCTGACCAATCTGCTGCGGCTCACCCAAGCGGGGTTTTGCGAGCGGCTGGCCAAAGCGGTGCTGTCGAGCTTGCGCAAGCTCTACGAGGAAGCGTCGGGCGAAGCCGAAATCTGGAGCAAAACCGCGGCCTCGCAGCTCGATGGCCAATTGCGCGAGCGCAGGCGCAATTTTGCTCGCCGCCTCGAGGCCGTGCACCGCATCCAAGAGGCCGCGGGAAGTTTGGATGAGCGCATCAACGAACTGCTGGCCCGCCAGGCCGAGGTCGAGGCCGAGCAGGCGCGCTGGCTGCAGTTGTGCGCCGAGGTGGCGCAGCCCGACGCCGAGGGGGCTTTGGTGGTGCCAGACACTGCCGCGTCGGTCGCCCCCTTGGCGCGGGTTGAGCCTGCGCTGTCACCAGCGACGAGCTGAAGCAGGCCCGGTGGCGCAAGCGCTGTTTTTTGACGCGCTGGTGGCGTGGCAGCGGCGCTTGGGCCGCCACCACCTGCCGTGGCAGGGCACGCGCGATCCGTACCGGGTCTGGCTGTCGGAGATCATGCTGCAGCAAACCCAAGTCGCGACCGTGCGCCCGTATTACGAGCGCTTTGTGCAGCGCTTCCCCGATGTCTGGGCGCTGGCGCAAGCCGAACCGGACGAGGTGTTGGCGCACTGGAGCGGGCTGGGCTACTACAGCCGGGCGCGCCACTTGCACGCCTGTGCGCGACTGGTGGTGCAACAAGGTGGCCGCTGGCCGGGCAGCGCGGCCGAGCTGCAGCGCCTGCCCGGCATCGGGGCCAGCACGGCGGCGGCGATAGCGGCCTTTTGCTTCGGCGAGCGGGTTTCCATTCTGGACGGCAACGCGAAGCGCCTGCTGGCAAGGCTGTTGGCTTTTGAGGGCGATTTGGCGCACGCGCCCACCCAGCGCGCGTTGTGGCAGCAGGCCCAAGGGCTGCTGCCCGAAAATGCCAGCGCCGCCGACATGGCCGCCTACACCCAGGGCCTGATGGACTTGGGGGCCCAAATCTGCACCCGCAGCAAGCCGCGCTGCCCCGAATGCCCGGTGGCTGCGCTGTGCCTAGGGCTGGCGCAGCAACGCCTGGCCGAGCTGCCGCACAAGTCGCGCCGCAGCCCGCGCCGGCTCGAGGACTGGTGGCTGCTGCTGCTGCGCCGCGCCGACGGGGCCATTTGGCTGCAGCAGCGCCCGCTGCGGGGCATTTGGGCCGGCTTGTACGCGCCGCCGGTGCTGGCCACGCAGCACGCCGCGCTGCAAGCGCCACCCGGTGCGCGCGCCGGGCAAGCGCCGATCGTGCATCCGGTCATCTCGCACAGCCTGACGCACCGCGAACTGCGCCTGCACCCGGTGCAGTGGCAGTGGGCTGCGGATGCGCCAGAGCCCGCATGGGGGCCGGGGCGCTGGCTGCAGTCGCTGGGGCAGCCGCCGGTGGCGCTGCCAGCGCCGATCCGCACTTGGTTGCTCGAGCACCTGCCGCCTGCTGCCGGTGCAGGCACTGGCTTGCAAGTTTAAGGGTGGTGCTGCAAGGCGTCGAGTTCGCGGTGCCGCACCTGCACGCTGGCCAGTTCGGCAAAGCCCTGCGCCAAGCGCTCCACCAGATAGACCGAGCGGTGCTGCCCGCCGGTGCAGCCGATGGCCACCGTCACGTAGCTGCGGTGGTCGGCCTCTAGACGCGGCAGCCAGCGCCGTAAAAACGCCTCGATCTGCTCTTGCATCGCCGCCACTTCGGCTTCGGCCTGCAAAAATTGCGCCACCGCCGGATCGCGCCCGGTCAGCAGACGCAGCTCGGGTTCATAGTGCGGATTGGGCAGCATGCGCACGTCGAACACAAAATCGGCATCCATCGGCACGCCGCGCTTGAAGGCGAAAGACTCGAACACCAGCGTCAAGCGGGCCGGGGGCAGTTGCAGCAGCGCCTTGACCGTGCTGCGCAGGTGCGCGGCCTTGAGTTGGCTGGTGTCGAGCACTTGGGCCTGCTCGCGCAAGTCGCTGAGCAGCTCGCGCTCGAGCTCGATGGCATCGACCAAGGCGCGGCGCTGGTCGCTGCTGTCTTTGAGCGAGAGCGGGTGCAGGCGCCGGGTTTCGGAGAAGCGGCGCACCAGCGTTTCGGTGCTGGTGTCGAGAAACAGCACGGTGAGCGGCAGGCCACGGGCGCGCAACTGGCGCAGCCGCAAGGGCAGGGTGGGCAGCGCGCGGGCACTGCGCACATCGATGGCCACCGCCACGCGCTCGGTGGCTTCGGCCTGCTGCAAGGCGACCAGCGGCTCCAGCAGATCGGGTGGCAGGTTGTCCACGCAGTAAAAACCGGCGTCTTCGAGCGCGTGCAGGGCCACCGATTTGCCCGAGCCCGACATGCCGGTGATCAGGACGAGTTGCACAACAGCTCCTGAGCGTGCGCCAAGGTGGTGTCGGTGAGCTGCTGGCCGCCGAGCATGCGCGCCACTTCGGCCACCCGCTGCGCACCGTCTAGGGGCTCGATCTGGCTGCTGCTGCCGTGCGCGTCTTGCCCTTTGCTCACGCGCAGGTGCTGGTGCGCGCAGGCCGCCACTTGCGCCAGATGGGTCACGGCCAGCACCTGCCGATCGCTCCCCAAGCGGCGCATGAGCTGGCCCACGGTGTGCGCCACCGCGCCGCCGATGCCGCTATCCACTTCATCAAAGATCAGCGTCGGGGCGCTGCCGACCTCGCTGGTGCAGACCGAGATCGCCAGCGCGATGCGCGACAGCTCGCCCCCAGAGGCCACTTTGCCCACTGGGCGCGGGGTGCTGCCGGGGTGCGCAGCCACCAAAAACTCGACTTGGTCGAGGCCGTGCGCTTGCGGCTCGGGCAGGGCCGTCAGCCGCACCTCGAAGCGCCCACCGGCCATCCCCAAGCCCTGCATGGCTAGCGTGATGGTGTGCCCAAGCCGCGCCCCGGCCTCTAGGCGCAGGCTGCTCAGGCGCTCGGCCTCGGCGCGAAAGCGCGCTTGCGCTTGGTGTTCGGCCTGCTCCAGCGCCGCCAGATCGGCGCTGCGCTCGAGCTCGGCCAGCGCCTGGCGGCAGCCTGCAACCGCTCGGCCAGCGCCTGCGGCTCGCAGCGCAGGCGCCGCGCCAGCGCCAGCCACAGGCCTAGGCGCTGGTCCAACGCCTGCAGCGCCGCTGGGTCGAGTTCGGTGCGCTGGGCGTGCTGCTGCAGGTCGTGGCAGGCGTCATCGACCTGCGCCAGCGCGCTGCTCAGCAGCTCGGCTAGGCCCTGGTAGCGCGGCTCCACGTGTTGCTGCGCTTGCAACGCCTGCGCGGCGCGGTAGAGCAGGGTGCGGGCACTGGCTTCGTCTTCGCTCAGGCAGTGCAGCGCCGTTTGCGCCGCCTCCAGCAGTGCTTGGGCGTGCGCCAGCCGCCCGTGCTGCAAGTTGAGCTCTTCCCATTCGCCGGGCAACGGGGCCAGGCGCTCGAGCTCGGTGAGTTGCCACTGCAGGCGTTCGCGCTCTTGTTGCAGCTGGCTTTGTTGTGTGCGCGCCTGCTCGAGGCTGCGCTGTGCGGCGCGCCAGTCGCTCCAGAGCTGGCGCAAGGCGCGTGCGTCGATGCGGGCGTAGTCGTCGAGCAGCTGGCGCACGGCCTCGGGCCGCGTCAGGCTCTGCCAGGCGTGTTGGCCGTGGATGTCGAGCAGCAGTTCACCCAGCTCGCGCAACTGGGTCGCGCTGGCGGTGCTGCCGTTGATCCAGGCGCGGCTGCGGCCTTGGGTGTCGAGCTGGCGCTTGAGCCGCAAGGGTTCGCCCGGCTCGCCCTCGAAGCCCTGCTCGGCTAGCCACTCGCGGGCCGCCGCCGTGGGCTCGAATTCGGCCACCACCTCGGTGCGCGCCGCGCCCTCGCGCACCACGGCGGCGTCGGCGCGCGCGCCCAGCGCCAGCTGCAGGGCGTCGATGAGGATCGACTTGCCGGCCCCGGTCTCGCCGGTGAGCACGGTAAAGCCTCGCTGCAAATCCAGTTCCAGTTCGCGCACGATCACAAAATCGCGCAGCGCCATGCGTTGCCAGCTCAACCCACGCCCCCTTCGTTCCAGTGCAGCTTGCGCCGCAGGGTGTCAAAATAGCTCCAGCCCAGCGGGTGCAACAGGCACAGTTGGTGCGCCGCGCGCCGCACCACGATGCGGTCGCCGTGCAGCAGGCTGGTGAAGCTCTGCATATCAAAGTGTGCGCTGGCGTCGCGCCCCGAGACCACCTCGACCGCGATTTCGCCGCTGGCTGGCAGCACGATCGGGCGGTTGGTGAGCGTGTGCGGCGCGATCGGGGCCATGATCCAGCCGTCGATGGCCGGGTGCAGCAGCGGCCCGCCGGCCGACAAGGCGTAAGCGGTGCAACCCGTGGGGGTGGCGATCACCAGGCCGTCGGCGCGCTGCTTGGCCACGAAATGGCCATCGACCTCGACCCGCAGCTCCACCATGCTGGGGGCGCTGCCGCGGTTGACCACCACATCGTTCATGGCGATGGTCTCGAACACGCACGAGCCGTCGCGCCAGACGCTGGCGTGCATCAGCGCGCGCCGGTCTTGCTCGTACTGGCCGTGCAGAATGGCTTGCAAAACCGGGGCGTAGCCCTGCCACGGGATGTCGGTGATAAAGCCCAGTCGGCCCTGGTTGATCCCCACCAAGGGACTTGCTGGCGCGCCAGCTGGCGCCCGATGCCCAGCATGGTGCCATCGCCCCCGAGCACCAGCGCCAAATCGCAGTGCGGCCGATCTCGCTCACATCGAGCACCGGGTAGCTTTCCAGCCCGGTGTTGAGGGCGGTTTCGCGCTCTAGGCTCACGGCGCAGCCCTGTTTGAGCAAAAAATGCGCCAAGGTGTCGATGATGCCGCGCGAACCCAGGCGTTGTACTTGCCGATCACCGCCACGTGGTGAAAGCGCAGCCCGGCAGCGGGCGGCAGTGCGGCGGGGGGCGGTACCGCAGGGGGCAGTGCCGCCAGCGGCGGTGCAGCAGGGGTTGAGGCGTGCTGATTCATGTGCAAATTAAAGCACAAGCCCATTAAAATCTTCCTCATGCTCGATGACCGCTCCAAGCACCTGCTCAAAACCCTGGTCGAGCGCTACATCGCCGACGGTCAACCGGTGGGCTCGCGCACCCTGTCGCGTGCGGCCGGGCTGGAGCTCTCGCCCGCGACCATCCGCAACGTCATGAGCGACCTCGAGGATCTCGGCCTGATCGCCAGCCCGCACACCTCGGCGGGCCGGGTGCCCACCGCGCGCGGCTACCGGCTGTTTGTCGATACCATGCTCACCGCCCGGCGCGACGAGCTCCCCGCCGTAGATTCCATGCCGGCCGCCGCAGCCCTGCAAGGCGAGCAGCCGCGCCAAGTGCTCAACCAAGCGGCGCAGCTGCTCTCCAGCCTGTCGCACTTCGTGGGCGTGGTGCGGGTGCCCAAGCGCGCCAGCGTCTTTAGGCACATCGAGTTTTTGAGCCTGTCGCAGCGGCGCGTGCTGGTGATTTTGGTCTCGCCCGATGGCGAGGTGCAAAACCACGTCATCCACACCCAGCCCGAGTTTGAACAAAGCCAACTGCAAGAAGCGGCCAATTTTCTCAACGCCCACTACGCCGGCCTGACGCTGAGCGAAGTGCGCGACCGCCTGCGCACCGAAGTCGAGCGCCTGCGTGGTGAGATCGCCGCCCTGATGCTGCAAGCGGTTGAGCTGGGTACCGAAAGCGAGGCGCAGCAAGACGCGGTGCTGGTGGCCGGCGAGCGCAACCTGCTGTCGGTGAGCGATTTTTCGCACGACTTGGGGCAGTTGCGGCGGCTATTCGATATTTTCGAGCAAAAAACCCAGCTCATGCGGCTGCTCGACGTCTCGCACCAGGCCGACGGGGTGCGGATCTTCATCGGCGGCGACAGCCAAGGCGTGCCGTTCGAGGATTTGTCGGTGGTCAGCGCGCCCTACACCGTCGATGGCGCCGTGGTCGGCACCCTGGGCGTGATCGGCCCGCAGCGCATGCCCTACGAGCGCATGATCCAGATCGTGGACATCACCGCCAAGCTACTGGGCAACGCCCTGAGCCAACCGCGCTAGGGGTTTCGTAGCCCGCCCTGAGAGGCCAGCCCCTTGGTGTGACCCTATGCACGCCTGTGCCGTTGCGGGTATCGGCGCTTGCTTGGCCGCTTGTCTGGTCGCTTTCGGATGCAGTAAACTCCAAAGCTCTGGGCCTCTAGCTCATGCTTGGTTAGAGCAGCGGACTTAAGCTGCGCCGCCCTGCGGTTCGCAAGAATACGGGCGGCGCGAATGTGGGTTGCCGGCGGGTAAGTTCACTCTGCCTGCCGGTAGAACTGCTCAAATTCGGGGAAACCTCTGCCGCGCAGGCGTGGCGATCCCGAGCGAAACTCCCCCTAGGGGGGAGGACGTGTAGAGACTGTACGGGCAGGTCGTAACGACAAGAGACAGTCCAGACCACAAACCCGAAAGGGGTGGCGAAAGCCATAGCTGGTACGCATAATCCGTTGGTGCCGTGTTCGACTCACGGGAGGCCCACCATCTGCCTAAAAAAGGGGAGGCAATGCGAGACGGCGTGATCACCGAGGCGGATACCTGCCGCGAATTCGTCACCCCGCGCTTGATCGAAGCAGGCTGGCAAGCGGCTCCGCACGCCATTGGCGAGCAGCGCACCTTCACCAACGGCCGCATCATCGTGGCCGGGGGCAAGGTGCGGCGTGGCAAACAAAAGCGCGCCGACTATTTGCTGTACCACCGTCGGGACTATCCCCTAGCCGTGGTCGAAGCCAAGGAAATCGGGCTGCCCGCCGAAGCCGGTGTGCAGCAGGCGCGTGAATACGCTGAGATCCTCGGCCTCAAGTTCGCCTATGCCACCAATGGCCACCGCATCATCGAGATCGACTACACCACCGGCACCGAGCGCGAGGTGGATCGCTACGCCACGCCCAATGAGTTGTTTGCCCGCCTTTCAGCCGCCACCCAACTGCCGCAGGCCGCTGCTGCGCATGTGCTGGAGCCGTTCAATCTGATCTCTGGCAAGGTGCCGCGCTACTACCAGCAGATCGCGATCAATCGGGTGATCGAAGCGATCTTGCTCGGGCAAAAGCGCATCCTTGCCACGCTGGCCACCGGCACCGGCAAGACCTGCGTCGCCTTCCAGATCTGCTGGAAGTTGTGGAGCAGCCGCTGGAACCGCACCGGTGAGTACCGCCGCCCAAAGATCTTGTTCTTGGCCGACCGCAACATCTTGGTTGACGACCCGATGGCCAAGATGTTCGCCCCCTTCGGCGATGCCCGGCACAAAATCGCAGGTGGCGACACCAGCCAAAGCCGGGACATGTACTTTGGCATCTACCAAGCGCTGAGCACCGCCAGCGCAGAGGTATTTCGCCAGTACCGTCCAGATTTTTTTGACCTGATCATCATCGATGAATGCCATCGGGGCTCCAGCCGTGACGAAAGCGCTTGGCGCGCGGTGCTCGATTATTTCGAGCCTGCAGTCCAGTTCGGCATGACGGCCACGCCGCTGCGCGAAGAGTCCCGCGACAGCTACGCATACTTTGGTAACCCGGTGTACACCTACAGCCTGCGCCAAGGCATCGAAGACGGCTTCTTGGCGCCGTACCGCGTGCACCGCGTCATCACCACGGTCGATGCGGCTGGCTGGCGGCCCAGCAAGCACGAGTTGGACCGTTATGGCCGCGAAGTGCCCGACGACGAATACCAAACCAAGGACTTTGAACGCGTCGTCGCGCTGCGCTCGCGCACACGGGCGATGGCCCGGCACCTGACCGACCTCCTTAAAGGCACCGACCGCTTTGCCAAGACGATGGTGTTTTGCGTCGATCAGGAGCACGCCGCCGAGATGCGGCAAGAACTGCTCAACCTCAACAGCGACCTCGTCAAGCAGTATCCCGATTACGTCTGCCGCGTCACCGCCGACGAAGGCGCCATCGGCCTCACCCATCTGTCGCACTTTCAAGATGTGGACAAGCCCACGCCGGTCATCCTCACCACCTCGCAATTGCTGACCACCGGCGTCGATGCCGAGATGGTCAAAAACGTGGTGCTGGTGCGCGTCGTGGGCTCACGCTCCGAGTTCAAACAGATCGTCGGCCGTGGCACACGGCTGAAGGTGGACTATGGCAAGGAATACTTCAACATCATCGACTTCACTGGCACGGCCACAAGCCACTTTGCCGACCCAGACTTCGACGGCGACCCGGTGCGCGTTGAGCAAGTAACGATCGATGAAGCCGGCGGTGTGGTCGAGGCCAGCGCCGATGAAGCGCTTGCCGTCGCAGAACCCGAAGCGAAGTACTTGGTCGAGCCCGTTGAGGACGGAGAATCGGGCGCAGGCGTGGAGATCCTCACCGAGCCACCGGTCGAGCCGCGCAAGTTCTACATCGACGGCGGCGAAGTCGAAGTCATCGGTCATTTGATCTATGACCTCGATACCGATGGCAAGAAGCTGCAGGTGGTCAAGTACACCGAATATTCCGGCCGCGCCGTGCGCACGCTTTATCCCTCGCGCGAGGCGCTGCAATCGGCATGGGCCAACCCAGACACCCGTTCCGAAGTGCTGCGCGAGCTGGCCGAACACGGCATCAGCTTCACGGAGCTTGCCCGCAGCAGCGAGCAACCGGATGCCGATCCCTTCGACCTGTTGTGCCACTTGGCTTGGAATGCGCCACTGCTGACCCGCCGCCAACGTGCGCAAGCCGCCAAGCGCCAAACGCAAGACCTGTACGCCCAACACGGCGAAACCGCCCGCGAAATCCTCACGCTGCTGCTCGACCGTTACGTCGAGCGCGGCATCCTGCAATTCAATGCGCTGTCCGAGCTGATGAAGGTTCAGCCCTTCGACCGCTACGGCAGCCCTTCCGAGATCGCCACCCGTCACTTCGGCGGCGTGCGCGGCATGAAGGATGCCGTCTTGCAGCTGCAGACCGCGCTCTACCAATAACGCAAAATACATCCAATGGCCAAATCTGCCAGCACTGGCGAAAAAAAGATCCGCGCGCCACGCAAAGCCAAGGCGGCGCTCACCACGCGTGAAAACCTGTCGGCTTTGATCGGTTCGGCGCGCAAGATTCTGCGCAAAGACAAGGGCCTCAACGGCGACGTGGACCGCCTGCCCTTGCTCACGTGGGTGATGTTCCTCAAGTTCCTCGACGACCTTGAAGCGGTCCACGAGGAAGAAGCCGAGCTCGACGGCAAGCGCTACCAGCCCATCATCGAAGCCCCTTACCGGTGGCGCGACTGGGCCGCCCGCGAAGATGGCATCACCGGTGATGAACTGCTGGCGTTCATCAGTCAGGAAGCGGCGATCCGAGTCGATGGCCGCATCGGCAAAGGTTTGTTCGCCTACCTGCGCGGGTTGGCTGGTGAAGGCGAAAAAGGCAGCCAGCGCGAAGTCATCGCCAACGTGTTCAAGGGCGTGCAAAACCGCATGGTCAGCGGCTACCTGCTGCGCGACATCATCAACAAGATCAACGGCATTCACTTCGGTGCCAGCGAAGAAATCCACACCCTCTCGCACCTGTACGAATCCATGCTGCGCGAAATGCGCGATGCCGCTGGCGATTCCGGCGAGTTCTACACGCCGCGCCCGGTGGTGCGCTTCATGGTGCAGGTCACCGACCCGCGCCTAGGTGAAACGGTGCTCGACCCGGCTTGCGGCACCGGCGGCTTTTTGGTCGAGGCTTATGACCACATCGCGCCGCAGGTCAGCACGCCCGATCAGCGGCGCAGCCTGCAACGTGACACCCTCTATGGCCAAGAAGCCAAACCGCTGCCCTACATGCTGGCGCAGATGAATCTGCTGCTGCACGGCTTGGAGGCCCCGCAGATCGCCTACGGCAACACGCTGGAGCGGCGGGTCAACGAGATCGGCCACAGCGAGCGCGTGGACGTCATCCTCACCAACCCGCCCTTTGGCGGTGAAGAAGAAGTCGGTATCAAAGCCAACTTCCCGCCCAATATGCAAACGGCGGAAACCGCGCTGCTGTTTCTACAGTACATCATGCGCAAGCTGCGCGTGGCCGGTGCGCCTGTGCCGGGTGGCAAACCGGCTGAGCGCGGCGGCCGCGCCGCTGTGGTTGTGCCCAACGGCACCCTGTTTGGCGATGGCATCAGCGCCGTCATCAAAGAGGAAATGCTCAAAGAGTTCAAACTCCACACCATCGTGCGCCTGCCGCAAGGCGTGTTCGCGCCGTACACCGACATCCCAGCCAACCTGCTGTTCTTCGAGCGCGGCGGCCCCACCGACACCCTCTGGTATTACGAACTGCCGCTGCCCGAAGGTCGCAAAAAGTACAGCAAGACCGCGCCCCTGCAATTTGAAGAGTTCGCCCCGGCCCTCGCGTGGTGGAGCAACCGGGTGGAAGGCCCCCAAGCTTGGCGGGTGGATTTTGCCGCCAAGCGCGCCGCCGCCGTCGAGGCCGCCACCCCGCACTGGCAGCGTGCGCAGGCCGCAAACAATGCCGCCATCGCCTTGGGCAAACCCATTCGCGAGTTGGAGCAAGCCATCCAAGCCGCAGCCAACGGCCAGAAGACGGAGCTGCAAGACCGCTTGAAGGTGCTCAAAAGCGAGCAATCCGCCCACGAGCAGAGCGCAAAATCCGCCCAGTCGGAAGGCGATGGGTTGTACTGGCCGATTTACAACCTCGACCTCAAGAATCCGAACGCCAAGGCCGGGCTGGAACACGCCGATCCCAAAGACCTGATCGCCGCCATGCGCAGCCACGAAACCGAGGTGATGCGCCTCTTGGGCGAGATCGAGGCCTTGGTGGCCGAGGTGCAGGCATGAGCGACCGCATCGCGCCCGCCGCGTCGGATCAACCCGACTACGCTGCCATCCACACCGACATCGTTTCACTGCTGGAATCGGCCCGCCGCGCCGCCGCGCGCAGCGTCAACGCCCTGATGACCGCCAGCTACTGGGAGATCGGGCGGCGCATTGTCGAGTTTGAGCAGAAGGGGCACAGTCGGGCCACCTATGGCGAAGCGTTGATCAAGCGGCTCTCTGCCGATCTGACGGCGCGCTTTGGGCGAGGCTTTGGCATCTACAACCTGCAGCAGATGCGCCTGTTCTATCTGGCTTGGCCGGCCGAGAAGATTTATTGGACGCTGTCCAACCAATCCGTCACGCCGCAGACTTTGCAGGCACTGCCTGCCAAATCTTCTGCCCCTCCAATGCACCAGACACCAGCTGGAGTATCCGTGCCTGCCCCCATTTCCGAATCACTGCATCGGAATTTGATCGACCTTCCTGCGCTCGCCCGAGCCTTCCCGCTGCCTTGGTCGGCCTACGTGCGCCTGCTCTCGGTCAAAAACCCGCAGGCCCGCGCCTTCTACGAAACCGAAACGCTGCGTTGCGGCTGGTCGGTGCGCCAGCTCGACCGGCAGGTGAACAGCCAGTTTTACGAGCGCATCGCACTGTCGCGCAACAAGGCCGCGATGCTCGAACAGGCTGAAGTGGCCATGCCCGAAGACGCCATAACGCCCGAACAGACCCTCAAAGACCCGTTCGTGCTGGAGTTCCTGAATCTCAAGGACGAGTATTCCGAATCCGACCTCGAGGATGCGCTGATCCAGCGCCTCGCCGACTTCTTGCTTGAGTTGGGTGACGACTTTGCTTTTCTGGGCCGCCAGCGGCGGCTGCGGCTGGACGATAGCTGGTTTCGCATCGACCTTCTGTTCTTTCATCGCAGCTTGAAGTGCCTGCTGGTCATCGACCTCAAGGTCGGCCAGTTCAGCTACGCCGACGCGGGTCAGATGCACATGTACCTCAATTACGCCCGTCAGCACTGGATGAAGCCGGGAGAGAACCCGCCCATCGGGCTAATCCTGTGCGCAGGCAAAGGCAGCAACGAAGCCCATTACACGCTGGAAGGTTTATCCAACAAGGTGCTGACGGCCGAGTACCTGACGGCACTGCCAGATGAAAAGCTGCTGGCCGAGGAACTGGACAAGACGCGGCGGCTACTGCAAGCGCGGCGGCTTGCGCGCGGTGGTGATGGGGAGGGCGGCGTATGAGGGTGTGGCCCAAAGTCGCACTAGGTGAATTGCTCCGGCGTGCCGATGAATTCGCTGTGCTCGATCCGGCCATCGATTACCACGAAGTCACCGTCAAGTTATGGGGCAAAGGAGTCGTCAGCCGGGGCAAAGTCTCAGGCGGCGATGTCGTGTCGGTACGCCGCGTTGTGCGCGCCAATCAGCTGATCCTGTCCAAGATCGATGCGCGCAATGGCGCGATTGGACTAATACCGCCAGAACTTGATAGGGCCATTGTTAGCAACGACTTCCCCTCATTCGATTTTCGAGACCCAGACCAGTGCAACGCGGCATTCATGGGTTGGCTAGTGCGGTCGTCGCCCTTCGTGGAGTTGTGCAAGGCTGCCAGTGAAGGCACCACCAACCGGGTTCGTATCAAGGAAGATCGCTTTCTCGATCAGGAGATTGCACTACCGCCACTGGCCGAGCAACAAGCCCTCGTCGCCCGTCTCGACGCACTGGCCCAGAAAACCCGGCAGGTTGAAGCGCATCTGGATGCCGTTGAGCGCGACGCCCAGCACCTGCTGGCCCTGCGCTTCCGCGATGCCATTGCCGATGCACCGCTGCGGCCAATGGCGGAGGTGGCACCGCTGGTGCGTCGGGAGGTCTTCATCGACCCAGAAAAAAGCTACACGGAGCTGGGTGTGCGCAGTTTTTACAAAGGCGCATTTCATCGGCGCACCGTGCTGGGGTCGGATTTCTCGTGGCAGGACTTGTATTGCGTCCATGTTGGCGATCTGATTTTCAGCAACATCATGGCTTGGGAGCAGGCCATCGCCATTGCGCAACCCGAAGACGACGGCTGTGTTGGCAACCACCGCATGCTCACCTGCGAGGCCAATGCAGAGCTCGCGGTGCCCGGTTTTCTCTGGTATTACTTCACCACAGAGGGGGGTTTCGCAAAAATCTACGCCGCGTCGCCCGGTACTGCCGCCCGCAACAGAACTATGACGGCCCCGTCGCTGATGGCCATCGAAGTGCCCGTACCTCCACTGACCGCGCAACAAACCTTCGACCGCCTGCAAGCCCAAATTGCAGCCCTGAAAGCCAAACACACCGCCATTCGCCAAGCCAACGCCACGCTGCTGCCCGCGACGCTGGAGCGGGTGTTCTCCGGGGGCCATTGAGTGCAATTCATCACCAACGGCCCCGACATTCCCGATGCGCTTTTGCAAGCGCACGAGGAGGGCCGTGTGGTGTTTTTCTGCGGTGCGGGCATTTCCTATCCCGCTGGCCTGCCGGGTTTCAAGGGGCTGGTGCAGCAGATCTATCAATTGAATGGAGCTGCGTTTTCGGACATCGAGCGCGAGGCTTTCGATCGCGGGCAATACGATGCCACGCTTGATCTGCTTGAAGGACGCCTTCCGGGCAAACGGTTGGCTGTCCGTCGCGCATTGGCACAGGCCCTAAAGCCAAAGCTCCGCCGCAAGGGTGCCACCGACACGCAGGCGGCGCTGCTGCGTCTGGCGCGCAGCCGCGAGGGCGCGCTGCGGTTGGTCAGCACCAACTTCGACCGCATTTTCCACGCGGCAGCCAAACGCACGGGCCAAACGTTCCAAGCCTATGCTGCCCCGATGTTGCCGATTCCAAAGAACAGCCGCTGGAACGGGTTGATCTACCTGCACGGCCTGCTGCCCGAAAAGGCCGACGATACCGCACTGAACCGTCTGGTGGTCACCAGTGGAGATTTCGGCTTGGCCTACCTCACAGAACGCTGGGCGGCCCGCTTTGTGAGCGAGTTGTTCCGAAACTACGTGGTCTGCTTTGTGGGCTACAGCATCAACGACCCTGTGCTGCGCTACATGATGGATGCGCTGGCGGCTGACCGGATGCTGGGCGAATTCACCCCTCAGGCTTGGGCACTGGGTGATTGCGAACCGGGGCAAGAGCAGCGTAAGACCATCGAATGGGCAGCCAAGGGCGTCAAACCCATTCTTTACAACGTGCCTGCTGCGGCCAGTTACGACCACACCGCCTTGCACCAAAGCCTGCACGCTTGGGCGGAAACCTACCGTGACGGCGTGCAGGGCAAGGAAGCCATCGTGGTTAAACACGCCATGACGCGCCCACAGGAGAGCACGCGGCAGGATGATTTCGTCGGACGAGTGCTGTGGGCGTTGTCGGACAAATCGGGCTTGCCAGCAAAGCGATTTGCCGACTTCAATCCAGCTCCATCACTAGATTGGCTGCTAGAGTCCTTTGCACTCGAGCGCTTCGGGTACGGTGATCTGGCCCGCTTTGGCGTGCCGCCCCATGATGAGGTGGACACCAAGTTGCGCTTCAGCCTGATTCAGCGACCTGCGCCCCATGACCGAGCACCGCCGATGCTGCTTGCCTCCGGTGGCATCACCGGCAGCCAGTGGGATGACGTGATGTTCCACCTGGCCCGATGGCTGGTGCGCCACCTAGATGACCCCAGACTGGTCATCTGGATTGCGGAACGAGGCGGGCAGCCGCACGACCGTTGGCGGACGCTGATCGAACGCGAACTGGATCGCTTTGCTTCACTGGACCGTGAGGGCAAGACCTCCGAGCTGGATGAAATCCGTTTGAACGCTCCCAATGCCATTCCTGGCCCACTGATGCGCACCTTGTGGCGCGTTCTGCTTAGTGGTCGGGTGCAATCAATGTGGCATGGCCCCGATTTGTATTGCTGGGTAAAGCGTCTTAAGCGGGATGGGCTGACTTCCACGCTGAGCTTGGGTTTACGCGATTTGCTTGCACCCAAGGTGGTGTTGAAGAAGCCGTATCGCTGGGGCGATGATAGCGCGAGCACGGACAAGCCCACGCGGATCAAGCAACTGGTGGACTGGGAACTCGTGCTGGCCACCGACCATGTGCATTCAGCTCTGCGCGATTTGGTTGATGGGCGCTGGACGTCGGCCTTACCACTTCTGCAAAATGACGCTCAACAGTTATTGCTTGATGCATTGAACCTGTTGCGTGAGTTGGGCGCAGCCGACGACCGCAGCGACCGCTCTCACTGGGATCTGCCGTCCATCACGCCCCACTGGCAGAACCGGGGTTTCCGCGACTGGGTGAGCCTGATCGAGTTGCTGCGCGACGCATGGCTGGCGATTCGTGCCAACGACGGTGCGCGTGCGACACGCATCGCGCAGAACTGGTTCGACTTGCCGTATCCCACCTTCAAACGCCTAGCCCTGTTTGCCGCCAGCCAGGACGGTTGCATCACGCCCAAGCAGTGGGTGGAGTGGCTGCTGGCGGATGGCGCATGGTGGTTGTGGTCCACAGAGACGAGGCGGGAGGTGTTCAGGCTATTCGTTCTGCAGGGGAGGAATTTGGCAGGAACCGCACAGAAACAATTGGAGGCAGCCATTTTGGCGGGTCCACCGTCCAAGATGTACCGGACCGAGCCGCAGGAAGTTTGGTGGCAAGACTGGGTGGTCCGCTCTGTCTGGCTGTGTCTGGCTAAGCTAAATTCATCGGGTCTGACTCTGGGGGCACCTGCCAAGGCGCGCTTGACGGCGATTGCCAACGTCTACCCGCAATGGCAGTTGGCGCCCAACGAGAGTGACGAGTTCTCGCACTGGATGAGTGGCACGGGTGACCCAGATTACGAGGACAGCCGGGATGTTGACATTGCACCCCGCAAGCGGCAGGATCTGGTTCAATGGCTCACCAAGCCGACTCCGGAACAGCGACCTTTCTACGAAGACACGTGGCGTGAGGTTTGCCGCTCGCGTTTCTTTCACAGTTTGTTCGCGTTATATGATCTTGCACAGGATGGCGTGTGGCCCACTGACAGATGGCGCAAAGCTTTGCAGACTTGGGCTGAAGATGGGGTGGTGTTGCGCTCTTGGCGGTACGCCGCACCCCTGGTGCAGACCATGCCTGAAACCGTATTTCTGGAAATTGGTCACGCAGTGACCTGGTGGATAGAGGCCGCATCCCAGTCAATCAACTGCCATCAGGGCATCTTGCTGAATCTCTGTCGCCGCGTACTGGCGCTGCCACTGGAAACATGCGTAAAAACTTTCATCATTCGAAACCGCGTTGAGACCTATGACCCCGTTCATTCGGCGATCAACCACCCCATCGGTCACGCCACGCAGGCCCTAATCAACCTGTGGTTCAAGCAGAACCCGAACGACAACGATCTGCTGCCAGCCGAAATCAAACCCATGTTTACCACGCTGTGCGATGTGCAGGTGGATCGATTCCGTCACGCTCGGGTGTTGATGGGTTCTCGGCTCATCACATTTTTCCGTGTGGATCGCCCTTGGACCGAACAGCATCTGCTGCCGTTGTTCGACTGGAACAATCCCGTTGAGGCAAAAGCCGCATGGGAGGGCTTTCTCTCGTCGCCGCGCTTGTACCAGCCATTGCTGACTGCCTTCAAGTCACAGCTTCTGGATAGTGCAAACCACTATGCCGATCTTGGCAAGCACCGCCAACAATTTGCAAGATTCTTGACCTACGCAGCATTGGGCCCAACCGAGGGATACTCCATAGAGGACTTCCGTTTCGCAATTGCTGCGCTTCCGCAAGAAGGACTTGAGGAATCCGCGCAAGCGCTCTTCCAGGCACTTGAAGGTGCTGCCGATCAGCGTGAGGACTACTGGAAAAACCGTGCCCAACCATTCTGGCAGCAAATCTGGCCAAAATCCCGCGACTTGGCCACCCCGAGACTCGCCGAGTCTTTGGCTCGCCTAGTGATTGCCGCCCGAGGGGAGTTACCGACTGCCTTGGCTGCGGTACAGGACTGGTTACAACCGATTGAACGCCCGCACCATGTTGTACATCTGCTGCTGGAATCGGGTTTGTGCAGCAGATACCCTGCGTATGCACTGAGCCTGCTGAATGCAGTGATTGCCGACCAACAGTGGGCACCAGAGGGTTTTGGGCAATGCTTGGACGATATCGTGCAGGCCAAGCCAGAGCTTGCACAAGATGCTCGTCATCTGCGGCTCAGAGAGTATTGGCGAAGGCGCGGGGATTGATACACGCAGCCAGCGCTCCGCTTGGAGCGCATCAACGCAGCACGTCGCCCAAGCAGACGTACTTGAGCTCTAGGTATTCGTCGATGCCGTGGTGCGAGCCTTCGCGCCCGAGGCCGGACTGTTTCATGCCGCCAAAGGGCACGTGTTCGGTGGCCAGTATGCCGACGTTGACGCCCACCATGCCGTACTCCAGCGCCTCGCT
>JGI24111J20145_1000137_pt1 | contig 17889 bp, 13 predicted proteins | sample SubbioR11Jul_8B1_FD_20145 | JGI IMG/M metagenome (IMG submission 20145)
GCCACCAGTTGTCGAACTTGGGCAATCTGGATGCGGCGGTAATGGGAGGTTTTACTTTAAATGGGTAGTTTTGCATCTGCAACCCTCATGTGGTGGAATGAAAAAAAGCCTGCAAGGGATTGGAACCCTTGCAGGCGTATCNATTAGCTGGATTATTCTGTACCAGCCAGCCACTTCTGCTCGAGNTCAGCAATTTTGCCTTCGNCCTTCAAGGCTGCCAGTGCCTGGTTAATCGGGTCAACCAGATCGGAGCGGTTTTCACAAATGGCGATGCCGTAGGACTCTTCNGTGAAGACCTCTCCNACGGTGGTAATCCGCTCGGGGTTCTTGGCAATGAAACCTAGCGCGGTGGGGTAATCGGCGATGACCGCATCTACCTGACCATTGGCGAGGTCTAAGAAGGCCAGGTCGTAGGTATCATAAGGTCGGTAATTGACATTGGGGATCTTTTTGGCTTCAATTTCGCCGGTAGTGCCCAACTGTGCGGCGACGGTTTTGCCTTCCAGGTCAGACAACATGGTAATGTTTTCCTTGTGGCGCACCACCAGGATCTGACCGGCGTTAATATAAGGGTCTGAGAACAACATTTCCTGCTTACGCTCATCGGTGATCGTGATGGCGGCAATGGCGATGTCGAACTGGCACTGGGCTAAGCCGGCTAATACCGAATCGAATGGCAGGTTGCTCCATTCGAGGGTCAGACCTGCTTTTTCTGCAATGGCTTCCATCAGTTCAATATCGAAGCCGGTCAACTCTTTGGTGACTTCATCGACCATTTCGAAGGGAGGGAAGGTGGCATCGGTGGCGACGCGGACAATTCCATCCCCAGGCGAGGGATAGGCATCGTCGGGAGAAACCGGTGATTCAACGGGTTCAACCGGGTATCCGTTTTCAGGGGCCGTATCCTCGTTTGGCGGGGTGGGGGCGGGGCTGGGCTGGCAGGCGCTCAACACCATAGTAAGCAGAATAAAGACAGATAAAATGGACAGCGTAACGCGTTTCACGGTTCTCCTCCTGAGGGTCGATTGTGTGGGGAAATGGGTGGGTTGGATGACTTTTTGTTTTATACGGTAGATAGATTATACCATGCGGCAGAAAACACACTTTCGTGAGGTAGCAGGTCAGGCAGGGACTAAAATTAATGGTTATTCCACGGTACGCAGCCAGGGTATGGAGGTTTGATTTTTTATAACGAAAGGTTGCCTATCCATTATCGAATGTGTTATTTTCCCATATCGGATAAAGCCCACCCAGAGTCTTGGATGGCAAAAAGGTAGGGAATGGTTAAATAGGTTCTCGGCGGGCGGCATTAAGGGATAGAATGGGAGCTTCTTACCCCCAGGAAGAACGAGGTGTGGGCTTTAAAAAATCGGTGGGGCGGGGAAATGGATTGGATTGTGCGGCTCGTAATCCGGTGGGTTTATTCGAGCTGCGATTTCAATGCCTGGGCTAAATCTTCATTGATTCCATTGAGGCTGGTCAATTCTTCAAGACTGGCTTGTTTAATCGCTTCAATGCTGCCGAACTTGAGCAGCAACGCTTTTCGGCGGGCTGGACCGATACCGGCAACCGCATCCAGGCGGGAGGCCAGGCCGGCTTTGCTCCGCCGGTTGCGGTGAGCCGTGATGGCGAAACGGTGGGCTTCGTCACGGATGCGCTGCACCAAATATAAGCCTTGCGAGTGGCGCGCTAAGAGCAGCGAGTCTTTTCGGCCTGGCAAGAACAACTCTTCCTGTTGTTTGGCCAAACCGACCACCGGAACTTTGCCGGTAAGAGCGAATTTTTCCATCACCGCCACTGCCCGGCTCAACTGACCTTTGCCTCCATCCACCATTAAGAGGTCCGGCAGGAGGGCAAAGGCGGGATCAAATTTCGCGCCCACACCGCGTTGCTCCTGGGCAGCCTGATAACGGCGAAAACGGCGGGTGAGAACTTCTTCCATGCTGGCGAAATCATCCGGACCACTGACGGTCTGGATATTGAAACGCCGGTAAAGGGCTTTACGCGGTACGCCCTGCTCAAAGACGACCATACTACCAACCGCGGCTGTGCCTTGAGTATTGGAAATATCGTAACATTCAATCCGGTTAGGGGGTTCCGGCAGGGCGAGGGCCGCTTGCAGCTCGGCCAGGGCTTGCCCCTGGCGGTTGCTGTCGGCTTCCCATTGGGCTTTAAGCGAGCGAAGGGTCTCTACTGCGTTTTCGGTGGCCAGTTGCATCAATTCCTGAGGCGTGCCGCCATGAGGCACCATTAGTTCAACTTTTGGGTTGCCGCGGCGGGTGCGCAGCCACTGCTGAATAATATTGGCCTCTTCGACTTCCTGGGGAAGCAGAACCTGACCTGGGATGCTGGCTGCTTCGGCATAAAATTGCTTGATGAATTCGGCAACCACTTCGGTGTCCGGCTCACCCTGAGCGCCTTCGAGAATGAAATACTCACGCCCAATCAGCTTACCGGAGCGGATGAAAAAGACCTGGACGCAGGCTTCGCCGTTATCGCGGGCGATAGCGATCACGTCCGAGTCCATTTGGTCGTTAGAAATGACCTTTTGTTTCTCGACCACCTGCTCGATGGCCTGGATTTGGTCGCGCAGACTTGCGGCGCGTTCGAAACGCAGCTCTTCGGCGGCTTGATCCATCTCGTGCTGCAGGCGCTGGACGATCGGATCCGTACGACCTTCCAAAAATTCGCACAGGTCGGCGAGCATCCGCCGATAGGAGGTGTTATCCGTTGCGCCTATGCAGGGAGCGGTGCACAACTTGATGTCGTAGTACAGGCAGGCGCGTTCGTCTTGCCCGCTGATGACCCGGTCGCATGTCAGGTATGGGAATATGCGCCGTAACACGTCCAGGGTCTGGTGAACCGCCCAGACACTGGTGTAAGGGCCGAAATAGCGCGAGCCGTCATCGAGCATTTGGCGGGTAACCGTCACCTTAGGGAAAGGGTCAGCCCAATGAACTTTGATGTAGGGATAGCGTTTATCGTCCTTAAGACGGAGATTGTACCTTGGGCGGAGCTTTTTGATTAAGGTCATCTCCAGGATGAGCGCTTCCAACTCGGAAGCGACCACGATCCATTCGATGTCGACAATCCGTTGAACGAGTTGGCGGGTCTTAAAATCTTGCTCGCTGCCAGAATGAAAATACGAGCGCACCCGGCTGCGCAGATTAACCGCTTTGCCGACGTAAATCACCTGCCCATCGGTGTTTTTCATGATGTAACAACCGGGTTTGGCGGGTAGGGTATCCAGGATACCCTGAAGATGGGAATTAAGTTCTAGCATGGATTCTATTTTATACCAAAAGCATCGCACATCCATCGGCGCGCGGGTCGCTGCCGCCCCACAGGATGCCGTTTTCCCGGTCGCGAAGGATGATCTGACCGCGCCCGAAGATCGCGCGCGACATGCCGCTGACTCTCTGGATCGGGTGGCCCATTTCGGAGAGCGCGGCCAGGGTTTTTTCCGGAATACCGGCTTCCAAGGCGATGGATGCAGCCGCCGACTCCGGCTGGATGCAGAAACGCGGGCGGTCGAGGGCTGCCTGGGGATCGAGCTGGTCGTCTACCAGGCCTGTAACGACCTGTAAATGTCCTTGGGGCTGCATGAACCCACCCATCACACCCAGGGCTGCGAACAATGCGTTGTCATGGGTGTATGTGGCCAGGGCGGGGATGATGGTGTGGTAAGGACGTTTACCCGGCATGAGGGCGTTGGGGTGCTTTGGATCCAGGCTAAAGTTATGGCCTCTATTCTGCAGGCTGAAACCCCAGCCCGGGGGGACAATTCCGGTGCCAAAACCCATGTAGTTGGAGTTAATGAAAGAGCAGGCATTACCCCATGAATCAACTGCACATAGGTAAACAGTGTCGCTGACCGCTTGCGGGTGACCGTATTTAATTTCCGCCAGGGCTTTCCGGGGGTCGATTAATTTTCGGCGTTGCTCGGCGTAGGCTTTACTGAGTAATTCAGCCCATGGAGCAGGTGAGAAGGCTGGGTCGGCTACGTAGTAAAAGGCATCTGCAAAGCCAAGACGCATGGCCTCGACCAGCAAGTGCAGGCGTTCGGGTGAAAGGGAGGCCATAGATTGCAGGTCGAATCCTTCTACCAGGTTCAATGCAAGCAAGGCAGCCAACCCCTGACCGTTGGGCGGGCATTCCCAGATGCGCAAACCGCGGTATTCGACCGAGATCGGCTCTTCCCAAGTACTGGTATGGGCGGCCAGATCGGATTCGGTCAGGCAGCCGCCGGCTTGTTGGACAACCGCGGCGATGGCATGCGCGATCGGGCCGTGGTAAAAGGCGCTTTTTCCAGCCTCAGCAATCAGACGCAAGGCCCGCCCCAGTCCGGGATTGCGGAAAATTTCGCCGGGATTTGGGCCGCGTCCATCCAGGGTCAATTCAACCCCGTTGAGCGCCGTGCGAAGCTGGCGTTCGGCGCCGCGCTGCCAAAAATAGCTGGTAAGGGGTGCCACCGGAAAACCTTCCTCGGCCAGTCGGACAGCCGGGGCAAGAGTCTGGCTGAGCGGCAGGCGACCAAAACGCTCGACCAGATCGCACCAACCAGCGCAGGTGCCGGGGACGGTAATCGTGTAGGGATGGAAGGGGGGTAATTCTTTTTCCAGGCCAGCCTTGCGCAGACGTTCAACAGTCAGGGCTGCCGGCGCGCGCCCGGAGCCGTTGAGGGCATAAACTTTACGGCCTGCGGCCTGGTAATACAGTGCAAAACAGTCGCCGCCCAGACCGGTGGAAGTTGGTTCGGTTACATTGAGGGCGGCTGCCATAGCCACCACGGCATCGGCCGCGGTGCCACCCTGGCGCAGGATGTCCAGCCCAACAGCGGTCGCCAATGGCTGGGAGGATGCACACATCCCGCCCCGCCCAATAACCGGTGAGCGACGAGAATTAAACTCAAAGGTATCGGTCATATTTACCCACAACTTACGAGAACTTCGTCCAAGGCTTGACGAAAATGTCCCATGGGGCCTTGGTGAGCCCTTGCCGCTGCCAAGGGCCAGCCAGCCTGGCTTGTTAGCGATTTGGGAGAGTTATGAGTGCCTACACCACATCTATACCGGACCCCGCGACAGCCACTCCAATCTCCCAGGCTGCCTGGCCGATATCCTGTGCATGTTTCAAGAAGAGGTCGATTATTTCACCAGGCACGGCGAACAACAACCCTCCGGATGTTTGCGGGTCGAAAAGTAACATTTGTTCCGCTTGGGAGATCTTGGGGGCGAAACGCACCCGCGGTCCGAAGTGCGCTTGGTTGTCGAATGCCCCTCCGGGAAAAGCAGATTGGGCGGCATATTTTTTAGCGCAGGAAACGAAGGGGATCCGTTCGTATTCCAAACGGAAGGCAACCCGGCTGGCTTCGGCCATCTCCAGTCCGTGGCCGAGCAGACTGAAGCCAGTGATGTCGGTGGCCGTTTTAAGGTTGAAATCAGCGGCCAGGCGGGTTAGGCCGTTATTCAGGCACTTCATCCACCCAACGACTTCTTCGACATCCTCCGGGGCAGCGATTTCACGTTTTAGGGCAGTGGTGGTCACCCCAAAACCAAGTGGCTTGGTCAACACCAAACGGTCGCCGGGTTGAGCCCCAGCTTTGGTCAGCATGTGTTGTTGGTCGATAAAGCCAATCACCACCAGACCATACTTGGGTTCTTTGTCCTGAACGGTGTGTCCGCCGGCTATTACCACCCCGGCTTCACGAGCTTTTTCAGCCCCGCCGCGGATGATTTCCGAACTTATTTCGGGAGGTAGATCCGGCGGCAGGGCAGCCACGTTAAGGGCCAGGAAAGGTTTTCCGCCCATCGCGTAAACATCCGAGAGCGAATTGGCAGCAGCGATTGCGCCGTAGTCATAGGGGTCATCTACTACCGGGGTGAAAAAGTCGGTGGTGACGACGATGGCGCGCTGATCATCGATCCGCCAAACCGCAGCATCATCGGGAGAATCCAAGCCGACCAGCAGGTCCGGGTACTCCATGGAATTAAAAACCTCTTTAACCGGGCGCAGAACCTGCGCCAGCGCAGCGGCGCTCAATTTGGATGCTCAACCCGCACAGTTGGAGTAGCTGGTCAGGCGAATAAGTTTGCCCGAGGGCGATTTGACTGGTTTAGATGGCATCCCATGACCTTTATTAGGGGGATGGTTCCGGTTCGACGGGTATTGGGGTTGGCTGTGGAGTCACGGATCCAGGTAAAGGCTGCTGGTAAATATCGGGCAGCGGGAATATAAAGGGCGCATTGCTGGGCAGTAGGACAGCCTGGATGTTGGGTGCCAGCTTGGAAATGTACTGGTAGGTCAGTAAATCAGGGTTATCCCTGATCGATTCGGCGATAGTAGCGAGGGCTTTTGCCTCAGCTTCAGCCTGGATCAAGCGCGCTTCAGCCTGACCTTTCGATTCAATCACCTGGGAATCAGCCCGTCCCTGGGCTACCTGGCGGGCTTGTTCGGCTTCCTGACGGCGCTGTTCGACGACAAAGCGGGCTTGCTGGGCTAATTGTTCGGCAATTTGTTTTTGTTCGATCGAGGCGGCATATTCGGCGGAGAAGGTAAGATTGCGCAGAACGAAATCAATGAGCAATAAACCGTTGTCCTCGAATTTTTCGGACATGACAGACTTGACGATATCGGTAAGTTGGTTGCGTTTCGAACTGTACACCTCTTCGACACTGAACTGAGAGACTGCGTCACGGATGATTCCGCGTGACTGCGCCCGAACGAGTTCATTAATATATCGATCTTGCCAGCGGATGTGGACATTGATGACTTCTGCCGGATCGATCGAAAAAATCACCGATGCGTCAATGAAAACTTCCTGACCNTCGGAGGTTCGGGCGGTAATCGAATCGTCTCCCAGNATCTGCCCCTCACTGGGTGCTATCGACATGGTATAGGTTTGGCGAGAAATGGGGTAGCGCTCTACCCGTTCCGCAAAGGGGATGATCCAGGCCAGGCCAGGATCCAGGGGTTGGGGACGGTAACCCAGGGGAGAGGTGGCAGAAATGACGACACCCCGTTCTTGAGGTTCGATGAAGACTAACCCGGCTGAAACGAGGGTAAATACCAGGGCAAAGACTGTGGCAACGATCACCGTTGCAGTCGCATTTCGCAGCGGGCGGTTTCGGCTGGCGCGGATAACCGCTAAGGCAATGACTGCAAATACAANCAACCAGGTCAATGTAGCCAGACCTTGAAATAAATTAGCGATATTCATAATAAGCTCCTCATAGGTAATTCATCTTTAACNGGTGTATTATACTAGAGAGTGTAGAAAATAACCTTGCNGCCCAATTAAGGTTGGAAAATGAAGGGCGCGAAGGAAGCACGCACGCAATTATTCCAGGCATTTATCGTTGCGAGAAAGTATCATCACAACCCTTTGGAAAAAATAAATGGTGACAGCTGAATGAGGTCTATTCAAACGCGGATCGTTGAAATCGGGGTTGAGGAGTACAGCCATTTTGTGCAATTAGAACGAATGCCGGGTGGCCCATCACGAGCGGGCCAGTACTACCTGGCGTATGAACCAGGCCAGGGTCAAGTTTTGGCTACTCCGCTTTATCCGTGGCGTAAGGTGTCTGGCGACCAGGCACTATCTGGGGTTATTCCGGCGGTCTGGATGCCGGGTACGAGGTTGGCGGTTCGCGGTCCTTTAGGACACGGATTTGAGTTGCCGCCAACCGCGCGCCGGGTGGCGGTCGTTTCTTTCAAAAAGGACGTGTTGCGTCTATCAGCTCTCTTCCACCAGGCTTTGCGCCAACAAGGAGCCATTGTGATGTATTCGGATGTATTTGAAGCTCGCTTACCAGAAGAAATCGAGATCTTGCCATTGGATGCATTACCTGAATTATGGCCATGGGCGGATTATGCCGCCATTTACACCTCGGACGGGTTAATTCCCGGCCTGGGCGAGCGGTTGAATTTGAACCCCGGTAATAAGCCGTCTTTTCCGGTTGAAGTCCTGATCGACGTGCCCATGGTGTGCGGTGGCCTGGCCGATTGTGGAATTTGTGCCGTTCCTGGACGCAGGCGGTGGATGTTGGCCTGTAAAGACGGTCCGGTATTTCCATTAGAGGATTTAGAGGTTTAACTTATGAATGTCCTGGCTTTTTTTGCCCATCCGGATGATGAAACCATGTTGTGCGGCGGAACGTTGATCCTTTTGGCGAATTTAGGTGCGCGCGTGGAGGTATTGTGCGCTACCCGCGGTGAAGGCGGCGAACTAGGTAATCCGCCGGTATGTACCCGCGCCGAAATCGGTCGGGTGCGATGCCAGGAACTTGCCTGCGCTGTACAAAGGTTGGGTGGCAGCCGGTTGACATTTCTTGATTTTGTGGACCCAATGGTCGGTCCGGGTGAGGAATTGTATCCATTTACCCAGGATGAGGAAAGCCTCGCCAGCGAGCTGATGGATCATATTCTGCGGTCGAAAACCCAGGTCTTGTTAACCCATGGTTCGAATGGCGAGTACGGCCATCCGGCCCATACTTTGATCTATCGAGCTGCACGGAGAACCATCGATAAGTTGAACACGGATGCGCCCTTATGGTATACCATCCAGGCTGGGTATGCGGGTCATCCCCGCCCGCGGTTGATGAATGTGGATGACCTNGCCCATATGGTGCTGGATGTTTCATCGGTGGTTGAGGTTAAAGCCCAGGCTGCCCTGTGNCACCGCACTCAACATGATCTTTTTATGCGNCGGACTGCCGAACTGGTTGGGCATCCGGTAACGGTGGAAGAAACCGTGTTGACCGAAGAAAGCCTGCACCGGGTTTNTCCTGTGGTTAATGGCGTGTTATCGGATGATTTTGCTNTACTGNTGCAAAAAAGCGGAAAAATAAGGGGAGTTTGAGTGGGATTAGCCGGACGACAAGATGGATTGATTCCTTTTGGGTGGATGCCAGCGGCAGGCGCCCTCGGATTTGCCCCGCCCGGGGAATGGCCTTTGCCAGAGCCCCCCGTTGTCTTTGTGACCAACCCGGTCTGCCTGCACAAGCGTTCACCCGCTAAGGATCGAGTGGTCATTGCCTATGGAGGGGGGTTCTTACTCCACACCGGCTGGCCTAATCCTGGTTTACGGGCGGTACTGCAAACCTTTAGGTTGCGTTGGTCGCGGGCGAATGTGCCCATTTGGGTGCATATCATGGTCGAAACCGCCCATCAGGCTGACCAAATGGTGCGTCAGCTCGAGGATGTGGAAGGTGTGATGGCGATCGAATTGGGGTTGCCGCCTGAGTGCAGTGCGAATGAAGCCTGTAGGTTGGTTGAAGCCGCCCAAGGAGAAATGCCGTTGATCTTATCCCTTCCGATTGACCGGGTTGGAGAGCCCTGGGTTGAGCAACTTGGCGAACGAGCGATTAGTGCGATATCTCTGTCTGCGCCGCGGGGGATACTCCCGGCAATCGACGGGAGTATGATTTCTGGCCGGCTGTATGGGCCAGGATTACTGCCCCAGGCATTGAGAACCCTCCAGCGATTGAAGCCGCTGGGTCTCCCATTGATCATTGGAAGCGGGGTTTACCGGCGCACCGACATCCGGGTCGCACTAGAAGGCGGTGCAGCTGCTGTTCAGTTGGATTCTGTTTTATGGCGCGGCTGGGATGAGCAGGAATGTGTATAATCATTGGTAACATCATCATACAGGAGCGTGCGGATGAGTGCAATTTCTAAAGTAAGACCTTCCCCGATTGCTGGATTATGGTACCAAAGTGACCCTGTACAATTAGTAATGCAAATTGAAAATTTCATTACGTCAGCTCCTATTCCCAAAATCGAGGGCAGGGTGATTGGATTGATCGCTCCTCATGCCGGATATCGATATTCCGGACGTACGGCTGGTTATGCCTACCGGGCGGTTTGTGACCAAACTTATGATTTGGTGGCGGTCATCGCCCCAATGCATGCCTATTACCCCTCTCCCGTGTTGACAAGTGCCCATGCTTTTTATCTAACCCCACTCGGAGAAGTGCCGGTCGACCGGGAGGCCGTGGAAAGCTTGACCGAACATTTGCGGGCAGAAAACATTAATCTCACGGCGATCGCCCATGATGACGAGCACTCATTGGAAATCCAGTTGCCCTTCTTGCAGCGGGCGCTGAAGGGTGATTTTCAAATACTTCCGCTGATGGTGCGTCGAAAAGATCCAAAGTTTGTTGAATTGTTAGGCAAATTGCTCGCTAAGGTCCTGGCTGGGCGTTCAGCGCTCCTGGTGGCCAGCACAGATCTCTCGCATTTTTATAATTTGCCCAACGCAAAAATCCTGGATCAGCACATGCTGGGTCAGATTGAGGCATTTTCTGCGGATGGCATCCTGGAAGCGGAAGAAAACGAAATGGGTTTTGCCTGTGGAGCGGGAGCAATTGCAACGGTCTTCCATGCCGCCCGTAGCTTAGGCGCTCACCAGGTGCGGGTTTTGGATTATTCCACCTCTGCCGATGAAACCGGAGATACCACTTCGGTTGTTGGGTACGGGGCGGCGGTTATTCTGGGAAGCGATTAGGTGTGCCAATCTACGTTGAGGTCGCCGTCAACATTCCAGGACGAGTAGGAACATTTGATTATCACCTGCCTGTCGAGATGGAAACACAGGCAGGTGCTGGTTCATTGGTGGTCGTGCCGTTTGGAAAACAGCGGGTGCAGGGGGTAATTTTACGCCGTAAGGAAACACCTTCGGTTTTCGAAACCCGCGCGGTGGAAGTTTTATTGGACGAATTACCCGTGGTCACCGCAGCCCAGATGGCGCTTGCCCACTGGTTGGCGAATGAAACCCTTGCCCCGCTTTCAGCTTGTCTTGATTTGATGCTTCCTCCAGGATTGAGCCAACTCGCTGATCTGGAGTACCGGTTAAATCCGGCCGTTACCTGGGAGGAAAAAGGGCTAAAACCAACCCAAACTCGAATTGTGGCAGCACTAAAAGAACGAGGCCCCTTGCGAGGCCGTCAAATCGAGCACGTTTTTCCACACCACAACTGGAAGAATACCATCCAGGAAATGGTGAGGAAGGGGTGGGTGATCAGCCGGCCGGTATTGCCTGAACCTGAAATTCGCCCGCGCACTGCGCGAATGGTCGGCTTGGGAGTGCCGGCGGACGAACAGATGGAACAGAAGAAATCTTTGGGGCAACCCAATTCGGCGGCCTTTAAACGCCGAAAAGCTGTATTGGATTTCCTGGCCCACGAGCCTGCACCTGTTGACGTATCTTGGGTGTATGCCCAAAGTGGAGCAAATTCGGCCGATTTACACCGTTTGGCCGGTTTGGGTTTGGTGCGCTTTTATGAGACAGAAATATGGCGGGATCCGCTCTCGAAGCTGGATGTCCTTTTCCGACAGCCGCCGCCATTGACCCAGGATCAGGCTCAAGTCTGGGCTCGGGTACAGGCTGGACTTCGGGATAGGGATTCGACCGGCAATCAACCCTTTCTGTTGCACGGGGTGACTGGCTCAGGCAAGACAGAAATTTATCTGCGGGCGGTAGCCGAGGTGCTGGCCCAAGGACGCCAGGCGATCGTGCTGGTACCCGAAATCGCGCTTACCCCTCAGGCAGTACAGCGCTTCCTGGCCCGTTTTCCGGGGCAGGTGGGTTTAATGCACTCAAAACTTACACATGGCGAACGGTACGACACCTGGCGCAGGGCGCGCAGCGGGCAGATTGGGGTAATGGTAGGCGCACGCAGCGCGTTATTTTCACCTTTTCCTGATCTAGGCTTGATCATCTTGGATGAATGCCACGATTCTTCGTACTATCAAGCGGAGCCAGCCCCTGCTTATCATGCATTATCGGCAGCCATTACCTACGGGAAATTGAGCCGCAGTCTGGTTCTGTTTGGATCGGCAACTCCTGAAATCGCAACGGCTTACCAATTTAACCGGGAAGGCTGGCCGGTGCTCAAACTCCCGGTGCGCATCCTGGCGCACCAGAAAGTGACAGACCCGCATATTACCGGGATGGGAATCCAGGCTGGCGATGGGCAGATCTCTGGGGATTCGGTGTTTCTGCCGCTTCCCCCGGTTGAAGTTGTGGATATGCGCCAGGAACTGAAAGCAGGAAACCGCTCGATCTTTTCGCGCGCACTGAAGGTTGCCCTCGCAGATGTGTTGAACAAAAAGCAGCAGGCCATCCTATTCCTCAACCGCCTGGGATCGGCAAGCTATGTCTTCTGTCGGAACTGTGGGTACACCCTGCATTGCCCACGCTGCGATCGGACCCTGACCTTTCATAATGAAGACCAATTGTTAATTTGCCACACCTGTAACTACCATCGAAAAATGCCCTCTACCTGTCCTCAATGCCGCAGTGAGCATATCCGCCAGTTTGGTGCGGGCACTGAACGGGTTGTTGATGAGCTGCAGAAGCAGTTCCCCGCAGCTCGGGCACTGCGCTGGGATTCGCAGGCCACCCGCCAAAAAGGGTCCCACGACCAGATCCTGGAAGATTTTACTCGCCAGCGGGCAGATGTGCTGGTTGGCACCCAAATGGTGGCGAAGGGCCTGGATTTTGCGCTGGTTACCCTGGTAGGTGTGGTGCTGGCCGATGTGGGTTTGTTTCTGGACGATTACCGGGCGGGTGAACGCACCTTCCAACTTCTTACCCAGGTTGCCGGGCGTGCCGGTCGCAGCCCTCTAGGGGGCAAGGCGATCTTGCAGACCTTCCAACCAGAGCATTTCGCTATTCAAACCGCTTCGAGGCACGATTATCAGGCTTTTTACCGCCGTGAGATTGAAGAACGACGAAAGATCGGTTACCCTCCCTTTGCACGCCTGGCGCGCCTGGAACTGCGCCACCCATCTCGAACGGAGGCTGAGCTTTTGGCGAAGCGAATGGCTGACCAGGTTCTTCATTGGATCGGGAGCGGTGGCTTCAATGAGACCGAAATCATCGGACCTGTGCCATGTTTCTTTACCCGTCAGGCTGGTCAATATCGCTGGCAGGTGATCATCCGCGGGCCCGACCCTGCCGCCGTCGTTCGCGGGCGCGACCTGGCGGACTGGCGGGTTGAAATTGACCCGCAAAGTTTACTTTGATCGATACAGCTCGGAAAATTGCACGAAGGTACCTGAAACCATAAAAACCCTAAGGTGGCAAAGGTTTTTTAGGTATTTGGCTTCCCAAACCGTTTGCAGCCAAAACGACTTTTGGGGTACGAAATGAAGGCCCTTCCGAACGGTAATCTTAAGGCAGGATGTGCCAGGGGTTGACGAAACCACCCAGGTAACGCACCTCAAAATGCAAATGCGGGCCGGTCGAACGGCCAGTGCTGCCGGCGCGCCCGATTACCGATCCTTGTCGGACACTGGCCCCGCAATTGACGTTCCATGCGCTCAAGTGGGCATACAGAGTTTGATAGCCGTTTCCGTGGTCAACCATGACCATATTGCCATAACCACCACTAATCGGACCAGCATAAACAACCAGGCCGCTGTCGGAGGAAAAAATAGGGTCGCCAGTATAGGCGGCAATATCGATGCCCAGGTGCCCGGCCCAGTAATCATTGCCCGACAACACCCGGCTGTTGGTCGGCCAGACGAAGGTCCCTGAACCAAATGCTCCTCCTGCGCTGGTGTCACATGCGCCCGGGCCTAAGATCCTCGTGCTGACCCCCGCTGGGCCACGTGGAATGGTCGGAACAACCCAGCTCCGAAATTCGCGGGATCCCCCCGGGATCATAATGGGTTGATCGAGAGTGATTACCGGGTTAGCGATATCCAGTTTGTTGGCTGGGAAGAGTAAGATATCTTCTGGATCCGACCTGAATCTGGCAGCGATTTGATCAACCGTATCGCCATCTTTCCAAACGTGCAGCACCCCGTCGGTAGGTGGGATTAGAAATTCCTGTCCCACGGAGATCATGTGTGGGTCGTCATTTAAGATGTCGTAGTTTGCCCACAGGACGGTTTCCGGTTTTAAATTAAAATTTTGGGCGATGCCAAAGATTGAATCGCCCTTTTGGACGGTGTATACTACCGGTCCTTCACGCGGCCGGTTGGGAATAATGGTGCGAATGTTAGCCTGGCGCAGGATGGAGGAGATAGCGTTGGCAGGCTCGAAAAGGGGTAATTGAAAATTTATGGGTCCAGGCGGCAGATCCTGTGGCGCGTTGGCAGCCGCGATGGATGCGCCTGGGTTCAGCCCACCAAAGCGAATGATTAGAACATATACCAATAAAACGACCATGGTGGCCGTAATCCCCCAAGTGGTAATCGTAAGCCAACCGGTTCCAAAAGCAGGATTCTTGCTTTCTTGAGGCCGGTTGATTGTCGGTTGGGTCACATATCCTCCGTCAGACTCTCCAGAAACTCCATCGTATTTTTTGTTTTGGCTATCCTTTGGACAATNGCTTCAGTAGCTACGGCAGGATCGAGCCCGGCGCCTTGGGGTGGTTGTCCGATCATCTGCAAGTACATCCGGCGCATCAACCAGACCCGCTGAAGCATGTCTGGGCCGAGTAATAATTCTTCACGGCGGGTAGAAGAGCGTTCGATATCGATTGCCGGAAAGACTCTGCGTTCCTGCAGGCGGCGGGAAAGGTGGAGTTCCATATTTCCGGTACCTTTAAATTCCTCATAAACTACATCATCCAAACGTGATCCGGTATCAACCAGGGCGGTGGCAATAATGGTGAGGGATCCACCCTCCTCGAGGTTGCGGGCCGCGCCGAAGAACCGTTTGGGCGGATAAAGCGCTGAAGGGTCCATCCCGCCGGATAGGGTTCGCCCGGATGGGTTGACCACCAGGTTGTAGGCCCGAGCCAAACGGGTTAAAGAGTCTAACAATATTACCACATCTCGTCCAATTTCCACCAACCTTTTAGCACGCTCCAGGGTGATTTCGGCGGTTCGCACATGCGAGGTGACCGGTTCGTCGAAGGTTGAAGCGACAACTTCGGCATCCACCGAGCGGTCCATATCGGTGACTTCCTCGGGCCGCTCTCCAATTAAGGCGATGATCAGGTGCACATCCGGGTATTTTTCGGAGATCGAGTTAGCTAACTGTTTGAGGATGGTGGTTTTACCCGCCTTGGGCGGCGATACGATCATTCCACGTTGCCCCCGCCCGATGGGGGAGATTAAGTTTATCAGGCGGGTGGAGAGGATCGAACGGTTGGTTTCCAGGTCAAAACGTTTTTCAGGGAAAATGGGGGTAAGGCGCTCGAAATTCGGGCGATTACGGGCTTCCTCAGGCGTCTGCCCATTGATGAACTCAACTTTTAGCAGCCCATAGTGGCGTTCAGATTCGCGCGGTGGGCGCACCAATCCGTTAACCATATCGCTATTGCGTAATTCATAGCGCCGAAGCTGAGCTTGAGAAACGTAGACATCATCTGGGCCAACCTGGTAATTTCTACGCAAGAATCCAATGCCCTCTTGCATGATTTCTAAAATTCCGCCCCGGACTTCTTCACCGTTTTTTTCGGCTTCCATCTGGCGAATACTGATGATTAAGTTTTCTTTCTTCAGGCGTTGGGCATTAGGTACGTCTAACTCTTTTGCCATTTCCCGAAGGGAATGCAAAGGCTCATTTTCGAGTTCTAGAATTCTCATATGCGCTTTTCCACCTTGATTAGAGGTTTTGGAAGGATATCCAGACCAATATTTCTGGATTTGATCGTCCTATGGGAGTTTTATGTAGTTTTTGTCCGCAAGGGAAGGGGTATCGGGTTGAGCAAACTTTAAGCGGGAGCTTATTTTGATCTCAAACGCCTTTTGTCTGAAAAAATTATATCACGGCTAAAAACCCACTGCAAGCAAAATTGACCTATGGATAAAACAAAATCTTCGTTGTGTTTACAATGTGTGTCCTTAAGAGCGGCCGGAGATGGCTTGAAAGAATACTTTTAAGGTGAAGGTTTGCCCGGAAAGCAGGTTTTTGGCGTGGAACAGACCAGCTACCGAACGGATGATCAGGACGGCGGAAAGACCCTGCAGGGCAGCCGCGAGGAAAAGCTGCCATAGCGGCACCTGGGTGGCTGCCAGGCGGGTCATCATGGCTACAGGCGCGGTTAACGGGAAGAGGCTAAGGAAGATGGAGGAAATTGAGTGCGGTTGTTCGATGAGGAGGGAAACGAACATCAATGGAATAATAAGGGGGATGATTACCAGGAAACTTGCCTGAGAAGCCTCACGCAGGTTGGGTACCAGTGCCCCGATCCCGGCCATCAGGCTGGCGTATATTGCATAACCAAGGATGAAAAACACGACACCCCATACAATAATCGAGGCGGGAAGTAGAAATGCCTCCGGAAGGGCGAAAGTGCGTCCGCTTAACCGCAATAAAAAATAACCGGCCAGGGTCCATACAACGGTTTGGAGCAAGCCAATCAAACCCAGGGCGACGATCTTACCGGTCATTAGTTGGATAGGGGTCATCGAAGTTAAGAGCATTTCCATAACCCGGTTTTGTTTTTCGTTGGTAATGCTATTTAACATTAAGCTGGCTGAACCGAGGATGAAAAGATAAAAGAGCATGGTAACCCCATATGGCAAAAGAAAGGTCAGTCCGCTTTCAGGATCGCGTTGAGGTTCTTCGGACAAGAGGAGAGATTCCAGGAGAAGTGGGTTTCGGATTCGGGCGAGGAGTTCCGTCTGGTCTGAAAGGATATTGATTTGAATTAATTCGTCGATATTTACGGTTTGTTCCATCCCACCGATCGGATTGAAATCTGGACGGTAGTAATAAACCAATCCATTTTGCATGTAGTCGTTAGGAANGACAAAGTAAGCCTCAATTTTCCCGGTTTCAAGGGCGACTTCCACTGCAGACCTATCCGCAAACTGGAGCAGGCGGGTGCTCATCNCTTCTGGAATTGCCTGGATCATTCCGCTTTCATCGACAAGTCCATGGGTTTCTACCTNATCCCTTGGGGCGATCNATTCAGCGATTTCCTGGCCTTGGTTGTTTTCCTGTAGAGCGCCAACGACCAGGATGACGATAAAAGAAACCAATGGAATCAAGATTAAAGTTAGGATGAACGATTTGCTGCGTAAAATGGTGAGCATTTCGTGTTTGAGGACGAGCAATGTTTTCTTCATAAAGACCTTTACGGCTTTTTATTTCATGCTTTTTGAAACAACTCACGCAGACTGAGTTTCTTTCCATACCGCAGCAAGCCCAATTGGAATGCCCGGCTGGCTAACCACAGCGCTCCGGCTGCAAAAAGGGTGAGCAAAGCAACCGATAATCCGATCTGCCAAAACGGCAGGTTGGTTAATATCGCCCGCAACGGCAGGGTAACCGGGGCGGTAAGGGGGAAAAGGGAAAATCCAATCGCCAAAGGACCGTTCGGATTCGTCATAATCACACCCATGAACCAGAAAGGAACTCCAATGGGGATGGTAAATAAGGCGGAAATCTGCTGGGCTTCTCGTGATTCGGTGGTGGTTGCGCCAACCATGGCCATCAATGCTGAAACCATGACGAACGCTGGCAGGAATGTGACCAGGAGGACCCAGAGAAAGGTGGGGTCCAACCTAAAATTGGAAAACTCTGGGAATGCCCGGATGGCAAAAATCACGCCAACGATAGTAGCTAACAACCAAATGCCCAGTTGGGATAAACCAACACTAAGGTTGCCGATAATTTTTCCGATCATCAGTTGATTGGTGGAGACCGAGGTAAGGACGATTTCCATCGTGCGGTTTTCTTTTTCCTCAACCACAGCTTGCAATAAATAACCACCACTTGTGTTGATCGCGAGGATGAAGAGGATGCCAGAAGAAATGGGCACCAAAAAGGTGAAGATGTTACTCGAGTCGAGTTGACGTTCTGTGCCTGTAGAGCGGACGACGATTTCCGCACCACCTACCAGGCGCTCACGGATAGTTTCTGGTTTAGATGCCAGAATGTTTAAGATTAAGAATTCCCCAAATTCACGGTAAATGAACGAA
>JGI24111J20145_1000143_pt1 | contig 17517 bp, 17 predicted proteins | sample SubbioR11Jul_8B1_FD_20145 | JGI IMG/M metagenome (IMG submission 20145)
CCTGCCGATGACAAAAGCCAACCAGGAGAGGGTTAACCACCCAATCCATAAGAGCGCAAATCCCCTGGCTTTGTGAACAAGGGGTTGAAAAGCCCAAATTGCAAGGGGGAGATAGAAAATAATTTGGTCATAAGCTATGCCATTAGGATGGAGGATAAAGGTAATAAACCCACACCAGGTGAAAAGTGACCATGCAGTTATTTTATTTCCCCACCATTGTTTAAAGTAACGCACGGTTAACCCCGCAGTTAACCAAAACAGACCTACCGCAGCATAAATTGCGGTTTGAGAAGGCAAGAGAATATTTAAAAACATATAGATTACCGGATCACCTAAATCGTAGCCGGTATATGCAATCACTTGCCTGATCCAATCCATCGGCCAGGTGGGGATCAAGACCCAAAATCCCAGGCTCATGAGAACTAAGCTTCCAAAAAAACTGATAGGGACCATACGAAATCCCGAGCGGAACGCTAAAGCAAGGAGAAAAATCAATCCTAACCAGGTGAGCTGTGGTTTTATAGCCGCCAAAGCCAATAAGAAACCCAACAGGAATTGTTCTTTCCTGGGTAAGTTTTTTCGGTTTGTTAACAAGTGATACCCGATGAACAAGATAATCCCGATCGTTAGGCTGTAATTGCCTAGAATCAAAGCGAGGGTCAATGGATAGAAAAAGATTAAGGAAAAACGGAGCAATACATGGGAGCGTGGGTAAACCCATGTCACCGATGTGACCAATAAAATCAGGTTCAATGCCAGCCAAAATGCTTGCGCCCAATGGAACGGCATCCATACCACTGGCAAGAGCAAAAAATTGCTGTGGGGTGGATAAGCAAAAGCCACCTGGTCTTCTCCTGGAAACGCCGGCCGGCCGTAAATCCCCATCTGACTTTCCAGGGTAACTTCCGAGCTGTACGGATTGTCCCCCCTTATTAAGGCATTTCCACTTACCCATTGGGTGTACAGGTCCGCACCAAGGATCACCTCACCTAAGACTGCCCGGATGACAATGGCTAACCCGATAACCGCCGCTAGCGGGACGAGAAAAAACCACCAGCGATTCATTTGGGTTTATTGGCCTGGGGAAATGACATTAAGGGCGGCCAGGGCAGCCTGGGCCGAATTGACCTGTTCGGGATGCCAACCTTCTTCACTCGCCATCCGTTGCAGGTGTGCCAGAACTTCATTCTGCGAAGGTTTATCCAGGCTGGCAAATGCCGTCCGGATCAGGCCTGGTTGTCTGGAAAGGATATGGTCCCAAAATAACTCAAGAGCGTCGCCGGTTGACATGGGGTTTCCTGGTCACCTATGAAAAAATGACCGGTACTGCCGGTCATTTTGGGGGTTAATGGTTTATTCTTCCCGTTTTTCGGCCAATTCCTTCTGCCTGGCTGCGACGATTTCGGCCTGAATATGGGCTGGGACGATTTCGTAACTAGAAAATTCCATATTAAATATTCCACGACCGCCGGTAAAGGAGCGTAGTTGGGTGGTGTAACGCAGCATTTCAGCCAAAGGAACGGTTGCTGTTATCATTGAACGACCTTTTTCAGTATTCATTCCCTGGACACGTGCCCGGCGGGTGTTTAAGTCGCCCAGCACATCACCCATATAGTCCTCAGGTACGATGATAGAAACATTCATAATGGGTTCATAGAGAACAGCCCCACCATCTTTGAAGGCCAGCTTGAAAGCCTCGCGGCCGGCAATTTCAAAGGCAACCGGTTTAGAATCGACGGCGTGTTCCTTTCCATAAAAAACCGCAACCCGTACGCCGCGGACCGGGTAGCCTGCAATGACGCCCTCTTTCATCACATTATGAATGCCTTTTTGGATCGAAGCCGAATAGGTTTGAGAAATTGCCCCCCCAAACACCTCCCAAGCGAATTCAAATTCCTTCTCAGCCAGCGGCTCCACCCGAAGATGGACCTCGCCAAATTGCCCCGAGCCGCCCGTCTGTTTTTTATGGCGGTACATTGCCTGAGCTTTGCGGGTAATGGTTTCCTGGTATGGAACTTTCGGTTCGCCGGTCAGCAGATTGACTTGGAACTTGGCTTCTGCCCGGCGGATGGCGATATCGATGTGCTGGTCCCCCAGGCCTTGAAGAATGGTTTGGTTGGTCGCTGGTTCATTGAACCAAGTGAGGGTCATATCTTCTTCGCAGAGCCTGGTGAGGGTCGGGCTGATCTTGGTTGAGTCGGCTTGGGTTTTGGGATGGATCGAAACACGGTAAAGCGCATTGGGATATTTGGGGACTTCCAGGGTCAACGGTCGGGTTTTATCGCCCAATGTGTTTCCGGTTACCGTTTCGGATAGCTTAGGCACAACCCCAATATCGCCGCTATGGACGATCTTGATCGGGGTGTTTTCTTTCCCACGGGGAATACTTACCGTTCCAAAGCGCTCTTCTGTCCCTTTGGTCTGGTTCCAAACCCGGCTATCCGATGTCACCATACCCGAATAAACCCGAAAGAACGTTTGCTTTCCAACGAATGGATCGGCAGTGGTCTTCCAAACATAGGCTGCCAGCGGGCCAGAGTCGTTGGCAGTGATTTCCTCCTCACCATTTTTTCCGGTTACTTTTACCGGGTTGATTTCGGATGGGCTGGGCATGTATTCCAAGATTGCATCCAGTAATCTCGATATTCCGATTTCTTGTGTTGCCGAGGTGATGAAAACCGGTGCATAACTAACATTGCGGACGATAGCCTTTAAACCGCGGATAATTTCTTCCTTAGAGAGTTTTTCGCCCTCCAGGTATTTTTCCAATAGGGCATCATCACCTTCCGCAGCGGCTTCTACCAAAGCAAAGTGGGCTTCTTCTGCTGCTTTTTTATATTCATCAGGAATTTCTTCCTCGGTCTTTTCGTTTCTTTGATACGCCTTCATTGAAATCAGGTCAATGACACCCTTGAATGACGCTTTTTCTCCCCAAGGAATCTGCACTGGGATCAGGCGAATCTCAGCTAATTCTTGGGTCGCTGCCAGCGCTTTTTCGAAATTGGCATTATCACGATCCATTTTGTTGATCACCACAAACCGTGGCAGGTTGAATTCGTTGCAATAATTCCAGGCTAATTCCGTGCCAACTTCGGGTCCAGCGACTGAATCGACCAGGATTATTGCTCCATCGGCCACCCGCATCGCGGAGATAAGTTCACCGACGAAATCGGTGTACCCTGGAGTGTCCAAAACATTGATTTTGTGGCCCTTATATTCCACCGGGACGACCGTAGTATACAACGATATTCCTTTGCGAATTTCTTCCTCGTCATAGTCGGAGACGGTGGTACCGTCCTCAACTCTCCCGAGGCGGGTTGACCCGCCCGTAAAATGCAGCATCGCATCCGTTAGCATGGTTTTGCCTGCGTTGCTGTGTGAGGCCAGAACGATGTTGCGGATAGACTCAGTGGTATACTCTTTCATGTACCCAACCCTTCTTTATAAGTTCTGTGTAGTCAACCTTCCTATTTTAAGGCTGATCGTTGATATTGTCAAAGCAAGTTAGGGAAATTGTGGCCCACTAACCAGTGCAAGGTGTTGTAGATCGAAAGGGGATCTAAATAAGTGCCGCGTAAAATTGCCCAGTGGATCAGAAATATGACCTCATGGATTAACCAATTCTCAATGTTGGTGATCGTGCTTCTTATTCCAGGTATTGTGGGGTTGGTCTTGGTACGACGCGGGTTTCAACCGCGCGATTGGTTATTCCTTGGGGGTTTGATCGTATGGGTGGGATTGGTTTGGATTCTATTACGACCCACAAGCCCAGGATTAAAAAGCTCCGAACAGGTTCGTGCCAACATTGGGTCAGGCCAACCGGTGTTGCTCGAATTTCTATCTCCTTACTGACTGGCGTGCATCGGATTGAAACCCGTCGTTGACGAGGTAGAGAAAAAATATGCACACGCCTTGTTGGTTATTCGATTGAATATTCAAGACTCGATCGGGAGGAAAATGGCCGCTGAGCACGGGTTGGATTTTACACCCACTTTTATTTTTTTCGATGCGGGTGGGAAAGAAATGTGGCGAACAACCGGTCATTTGGATGTTGGGATGATTTTGGATTCGCTCGAATGACGATGGGAAATCTGCTTACAAGACTGATTTTGGAAATTCGATATCATCGCCGCCCTTCGTGGGATACCCTGGTCTCCCCGCCCGAACTGGTCGAATTTATTCGCACGCACCCCCCCGGGCGAGCCATTGACCTGGGTTGTGGTACCGGAACCAATGTTTTAGCGCTTGTCCAGGCGGGCTGGCAGGTATCCGGGATCGATTTTGCCTGGAGCGCGGTGCGTAAAGCCCAGACTCGCCTGCGAACGGCCGGGTTGTCGGCAGACTTGCGGGTCGAAGATGTAACCGATCTTCAGGTTTTCTCCAGCCCGTTCGATCTAACCCTGGATATTGGCTGCTATCACCAGCTTAACCGTGGTGATCGTGAAAAATATCGCACAAATCTTAAAAGGTTGATTACTTTGGGGGGTACTTTTTTATTGTATGCTCACTGGGGGCGGAATGAGGTTGGTCATCCATTGGGTATCGACGAGGTAGATTTGGAGAAATTCGCCTCCTTCTTGCGCCTTGTCCACAGGGCGGATGGTCAGGAAAGGGGGAACGGTCCTTCTGTCTGGCTTCGGTATACAAAGGAAATTTAATGAGGTTCCGTACTTTTTATTTACTCACTCTCCTAATGGTTGGCTTCCTTATTGCTTGCATCTACCTTTTAAACCGTCCTACACCGCCAAGCAATTCGAAAGTCGAAATACCCGCTGAAGAAACCTTAACGGATGCGACCCTCGTTCAATGTGCTTATGTCTGGGCTTCTGAACCCTTGCCAGATTTATCGGAAGAACTTCAGGCCATGGTTCATGAAGCAGGGTTGAAGGAAGTTCGAGTGCACGCGGAAGCTTTCGGTGAAAAATGTATCACCCCCGATGGCAGTAGTGGACCTTTGTTGATTAAGCAAACCGATGTTCGTTTCGCGGTAAGGGTGGTCAGTATTCGCGATCCTAACGAAATGACCCAACAGGTTAAAGAAATTATCCGGTTCCTTTCAGGTTTTTCCGCAGAAAAATTTCCTGGCCCAGTACTAGGTAATATTGCAATCGCTTTCCAGGATGATCATGGAGATGCCTTCAACTTGTGGTTTAATAATGAACTTGCCCAGGAAGCGCTCCGACAGGAATTGGAAGGCGAAGCTTTCGTGGAGGCGTTAAAACATCGCTGAGCGAGTCTGTTATAGAAGTTTTTCCATCCGCCAGGCTGGTTCTTGTACGAATTGGCGGTCTCCATTAGGATCGATATAAGACCATATCCCGGGTTCCTCCGCGACGACTGCAAAGCCATGCCGTTCGTACAAACAGCGCGCGCGAGGACTATCCCTTCCAACGTTGAGAGTAAGAATTTCGAACCCCCGATAGCGTAAATCATCTTCTACATTACGAATCATGAGCGAGCCCAGGCCTGCTCCGCGATATTCCGGGCGAATCCGGAAGGAGTATAAATAGGCGCGCCTGTAACCATCGGCCAGTTCGGTACGATCACAGATCAGTTGGATGAAAACCTGCCCAATAATCCCGGAAGATTTTAAGTCGGCTACCCACAAAATGGATAATCCTCGTTGGGCGCGCTCAAACGCCTCGGCGAATACCCGTCGAAAATGAGAGTATTCACCACCCCATTCAAGGGCAACCAGATCCGTTTCGGTTACAGTTCTAATCGTAACCTGGCTAAGCCAGTTTACCAATGATCCAGAAGCGGTCATAAGGGTTTAGTGGATCCTATTCGAAAATAAGACCTGGTTCAATAAAGCGGTTTCTTGCTCAAAGGTCGTGATCTTGCCGTCCAGCCAGGCCGCCCGTAGAGTCCAGAGGATTTGTTTATAAACTGGTCCAGGTTCTACCCCTAAGGAATGCAGGCTGTGTCCATCGGTCAAAGGGTGGACCATTCGCCATTTTGTGGCATACCTGTGCAAAATTTCTCGGATAGCATCTGAAGGGGATAAACAGAAAATGGCGTATTGGACCGCTAAGGGCGCTTCTTCTAAGCGGGTGACGATTCGGCTGGGGTAGTTACTGACGATTGCTGGCAGTTCGCGAAATAGCCGACTGCCTTCTATTATTGCTGAGTGGAGCTGGTGCGAGAGTCGCAACCGGTCGGCTACCGCGCCACCGACTTCGGGAGGGAGCGTAATCAGCCAGACCATGTGGGCCAGAGCGCGTGGTAAAGGCAGGTTGCCGAAGGTTGTTGGCAACTCCCAATCCGGGGCGATGGGCTCATGGAGCACAGTAAGGAGGGCGCGGGTTGTTTCGGGTTGCCAGTGTAAATCTGGATGGATTGCGCTGAGTAACTGTAACTCCTCCAGCCGCGCCAAGGCGCCGGCCGGGTCTGCTTCCGACAAAATCAGGTCGAGTTCGTGGCGCAAACGGTCACCGGATATCTGCTTAATCAGATCATGCGCCTCTGTCATCAGTTGCAATGTGCGCCCTTCGATTTGAAAGCCGAAACGACTTTCAAATCTGACCGCCCGCAGTATCCGGGTGGGGTCATCAACGAAGGATAAGGAATGGAGGACCCGGACAAGTTTATTTTGGAGGTCGTTCATCCCGCCCCAATAATCATACAGGGTGGCATAATGGCGGCCATCCAGGCGGAGAGCCAGGGTGTTGATCGTAAAATCTCGACGGTGCAAATCGAGCTTAATGCTGCCACGTTCCACGGTGGGTAACGCGGTCGGGTAGTTATAAAATTCAGTCCGCGCGCTAATCAGATCTAGAGATTCGGGCAGCCCATTGGATGTAAACTCGTCACCTTCTGGGCTGAGTTGGTGGGTTAATTCTTCACGGATGGTGCTGATTTGCCATTTGGCGGTCCCAAACCGGGTGTGGCTGGTCACCCGGCCGCCATATTGCTTTTCTAACGATCGGGCTAAGGAAATAGCATCACCCTCGACGACGATATCGATGTCTGCAGACGGACGATCCAACCATAAATCTCGGACAAATCCACCGACGATATAAACCGGCATGCGGAGCAGGTGGGCTTGTTTAGCGATTAGTTTTAATATCGCCAACCGTGCGGCAGGCATTGCCTTTTCCAATCGGGCGGCCAGGTTTTCCCGTTCAGGGAGGCGTGATTCCCCACTGCCCATTAATTTGAGTAAATCGGTTCGGGTGACAATGCCTACCACTTTCTCGTCTTCGGGATCAATGACTGGTACCTGACCCCAACCCGTTTTAACCATCACCCGCTGCAAATGCTCGATCGGGTCATCGGGTGTTACTGTGACTTCACCGGCTTCCATCAGGCTGGCGGCTGGCAGGTTGAGTTTATGTGCTTGTGCGCGGTCAACTGCCCGGCGGGTAAGCAAGCCAACTACTTTGCCATCCGATACCACCGGATAGCCTTCATATCCATACCGCTGCATCAATTTAGCCGCCTCTTGGGCCGGAGTTTCGGGAGAGAGGATGCGCACTCCCCGCGACATAATTTTCCCTACCGTTACGGCTGGTTGGACCCATTCGGGCAGGCAACCGATTAACTTCTTATGGACGGCTGATAAGGTTAATGGATCACTGCTGGCAGAGTNTTGATCATTACGGATCAGGGCNGCGGCTGCCCGATCATGNCCACCGCCGCCAAAAAAGGCAGTCACTTCATTTACATTGATCCGGTCGGTTGTTGAGCGTGCTACGATCCGAACTCCCTCGTAGGTGTTAACCACCAGAAATAGTGCATCTGGGTCAAACAGATCTCTTAGTTTGTGGGCGATACTCGATATTTCTTCATTCAAATCGGCTGCATCAGCCGTGGCAATGACCACAAGCTGCCCGTGGATATGATAATTTTCGGCAGATTTTAACAAACGGTTATAAATTTCGCGCTGATTATCTGAAAGGGGTGGGTTGAGGAATTCTGAGGCTATTTCGAGGCTGGCGCCTTGCTCGAGCAGGTTTGCCACAGCGCGGACATCTCGCGGGGTTGTGCTAATAAAGGACAAGGAACCGGTGTCTTCGTAAATTCCCAACAAGAGAACCGTCGCTTGGAGGGGTGTTATTGCTCCATTGTGGTCAAAAATATCTTCAGCCAGGATCGTTGTGCAGGCACCCAGGCGTTCGATAACCACACTCCATTCGGCGGGCAGGTCCTCGCGCAATTGGTGGTGGTCGACCACATGGATGCGGGTCCGCTCGGTCATCCCCTTAAGAGTTATCAAGGATTGGGTATCAACCAGGGTAATGGTTTCGATCTCCTCTGCTGGTAAGTCGCGCGGTTCAATGAATGGCAATTCCGACCCATATAAATTTAGGAACGCGCGGACGTTCCGGTTGGTGCGGCGCGGCAAAACAGCTAAGGCACGGTCATTCAAGATATGAGCCGCCATTAAGGCTGCCAGGGCATCAAAATCGGCCTGTTCGTGAGTGAGGATGATGTGCATAAAACTATTGTAATAGATATTGCCACCGCCGGGCAAATTCCCATTGGTTCAAGATCATTGACTGCGGTGAGGTTTTAAGTGGGTGATGTTGTTCGGACCTTGTTTACTCTTGCACATACAGCTGCTTAACGACATAATTAGGGGAAGGTTGTTAATGGATAAAGATAAAAGCCTTGCCCTCAACACCGTCGTCTTTTTCGTGAAAGCAGGGTTTTATTGACCACTTTTTGTGTGGATTGAAGGAGGTTTATCGAAGATGGAAACAAAACCTCAGATATTGTCTCAAGAAGAAATTCTGCGTTATTCACGCCATTTGTTGATACCGGCCGTTGGGTTAATTGGGCAGCAAAAACTCAAACAAGCCTCGGTACTACTTGTGGGCAGTGGAGGGTTGGGATCATCGGTTGGCTTGTACCTGGCGGCGGCTGGAATCGGCCGCATCGGGGTTGTTGATTATGATGTGGTTGAATCTTCCAATCTACAACGGCAGGTGATTCATAGCACCCCCCAGGTAGGGATGCTCAAAGTTGATTCGGCTTGCCAGCGGATGCTGGATTTGAACCCTTACATCCATGTCGAAGGTTTCAATGAAGTATTTACGTCTCAAAATGCGCAACAAATCGCCAGCGGATACGATATCTTGGTTGATGGCACAGACAATTTTCCAACCCGCTATTTACTCAATGATTTAGGGGTGCTGAGCGGAAAGCCTTTTGTATATGGTTCGATCTATCGTTTCGAAGGGCAGGTGTGTGTCTTTGATGCGCGCCACGGACCCTGTTATCGCTGCCTGTTTTCTGAGCCGCCTCCCCCCGGAACGGTGCCCCCCTGTTCCGATGCGGGTGTTTTCGGTGTACTGCCAGGTACCATCGGCACCATTCAAGCCAGTGAAGTGCTCAAGCACATTATGGGAATCGGCGAACCGATGATAGGCCGGTTGATGTTATATGATGCTTTGGAAATGTCCTTCCATACCATCCAGGTGCGCAAAAACCCAAAGTGCCCTATTTGCGGGCCGAATCCAACTATTCACGAATTGATCGATTACGAAGCGTTCTGCGGAGTACCAGCCCGCGATGCCTTTGAAAACAGTGCCGGGCCTGGTTTTGACCTGGAGCCAGAGGAATTGGCAGAACTGATCCACACGAATGTGGAGATCGTTTTTTTGGATGTGCGGGACCCGGTCGAGCTGCAAGTTTCGGCATTGCCTGGGGCACGGGTTATTCCCCTCGAGCGCCTCGGCCAACAGATCAAAGAAATGGATAAGCACAAGGACTATGTTTTGATCTGCCGTACTGGGGTGCGTTCTGTCCGAGGTGTCAGGCAAATGGTTGCCGCTGGTTTTAAGCGGGTGAAGAGCTTGCATGGTGGCCTGAATGCCTGGGCTGAGCGGGTTGACCCCCATATGTTGAAATACTGATCATAAATTAAGCGATATTAACCGCAAGGCCGGCCAGAAACTCTAGATTTATCGGACCGTGGGAATTCCTAGATACTCTATAATTCAGTCTCCTCATTAATGGGAGATGGGTTATGATTTATGGGTATTGTACAATTGCGAAGAGGGTAGAATGAACACTGATCCAACATTATTGGCGGTTTTAGCTCATCCGGATGATGAGTCTTTTGGAATCGGCGGGACGTTAGCTTATTACTCTCGCCGTGGGGTAAAGACTTATTTGATCTGTGCGACCCGCGGAGAGGCCGGAGATGTGGATGAAAATTATCTACACGGCTTTCAAAGGATTGCAGACCGGCGCGAATCCGAATTGCGGTGCGCGGCAGAAAAACTTGGATTATCGGGGGTTTTTTTCCTGGGATATCGAGATTCAGGTATGGCCGGTTCGGCAGATAACCATCATCCGAAGTCCTTGGTTGGCCAACCGCTCGAACAAGTCGCTGCTGAGATCGCTGTTTTCATCCGCAAATTGCAGCCCCAAATCGTGGTGACCTTTGATCCGATTGGCGGGTATCGCCACCCAGACCACATCGCCATTCATAACGCTACGGTTGAGGCGTTTCGTATAGCCGGGGATGTTGATTTTATAGATCTCGAACAACAACCCGCTTTTAAATCACAAAAGTTATACTTTCAAACCATTCCCCGCGGATTTTTGCGCTTTGTCGTCCGTATGATGCGCCTCTTCGGGCGCGATCCAAGAAAAGTTGGTCGCAACAAGGATATCGACCTGAGTTCCATTGCCGAGGTGGACTTTCCAATCCACGCCATCATCGATTACCGCCTGGTTGCCGATATCCGAGATGACGCGTCACGCTGCCACGCCAGCCAGGCGGGGGGTAGTCTGACCGGAGGTATATTTGGTCCGTTGCGTCGGATTTTTGCCGCCAAAGAGCTCTACATGCGGGCTGTTCCTGAACCCAATGGCAAGGTTGAACGAGACTTGTTTGAAGGAATTTTGACCTTACCAGGCTTAAAACGCGGATAATTTTAAACAAGGCGGTTGGATAGACCCAGCCGACATGGATTTCACTACAATGAATCCATAAAAACATAACGGTTCGAGGTATCCACTGAGCAAGACCTTTGTAAGTGGTAGACCTCTTAGCCGGGCAGCGAAGCATATTCTCGATTCGGTTCGATCTGCAACGTGATCTAACAGGTGTTGGTGCGGCTTTGGATTGATATGAAGTGGAGGAAAAATTAAACCAACCTATAACCACAACCTGGATTTATAAACTGCTTAGGGGGCAGAATCTATCGATGCAACCAGGGAATTAATGTATGGTAAAGTATAACCATCATGGAATCGATCTGTGCGGTTTACATTTTAGGACAGGTGGGTTACCAATCTGCCTGGGACCTGCAAAACCGTCTGGCAGGAGAAATAGCAAGTGGGAACCGCCCCCCGACGCTGCTCTTATTGGAACACCCCCACACCTTTACCATTGGCCGGCGGGGTGGATGGCAAAACATCCTCTGGGACGTTTTTCAGCGTGAGGAGCACGGCGTAGCGGTGATCGAGGTCGACCGCGGTGGGGATATTACTTATCACGGTCCTGGCCAATTGGTAGGCTACCCATTACTCCCTCTGGCGCTCCCCGGATGGCAGGGCGAACGGTTACCACAGGCGGATTTTGTGGGGTACCTGCGTCGCTTGGAGACCACCCTAATCGTAGCCTTGGAAAGCCTGGGTATCGAAGCCTTCCAACGCCAAGGCTATACGGGCGTGTGGGCAAATCCTCCGGTTGTCGGTCCTCTGTCGGGAAAAATTGCGTCAATCGGTGTAAAAATTGATTCAAAGGGTATTAGCCGGCATGGTTTTGCCCTTAATGTATCCCCGGATAGGACCTACTGGAGCGGTATCGTACCTTGCGGGCTGGATGGAGTAGAAATGCTCAGTCTGGATCAATTCCTGGATCCGCTCCCTTCCAGTGTGCAGGTCACCCAGGAGGTAATCGATGCTTTTGCCCAGGTTTTTGGCTATAAAATTGTAAAGATCGTGGGGGAAACCCTTATATGACCCTGAAAAAAATTACCGGATTCAATTTAGGCCTGGTTGTCATCCTGACGTTCGCCGCTTTTGTCGATATTTGGTGGCTTCCGGGAACCAGGTTTTGGCTTACCACTGTAACCACTCTTACAACTTTTTCCTTCGCGTTCTTACATGCCGGGCAGAATCTTGGCTGGAGAAAAGCGACCTTACTCATGGTAGTGGTGTTTGTGGTCAGTATTTCCTTTGAGAGCATAGGTGTTTTAACCGGCGCGATTTATGGACCCTATCATTATACGGACCGGCTCGGACCAAAATTCCTTGGTTTGGTCCCCTACATTATTCCGGTCGCCTGGTTCATGATGATGTATGCTTCCCTGGCCATTGCCGAGCACTTAATTCCCAACCACCATGCTGCTTTAGCTGAACGAAGATTGCTGGTTTCGGCGGTCGGGGCAATGATTATGACCGCATGGGATTTAGCCTTAGATCCGTTAATGGTCGCCGGGGGTCATTGGGTATGGGAAGTCGAAGGCGCTTATTTTGGTATTCCCTTAAAAAATTTTTGGGGCTGGTGGTTGACCAGTTTTGTTTCTTTACAAGTATTCCAGATGTTGGCAGCCTTAATAAAGCGGGATGCGCCAGCCGAAGATCCTGCCCCTTACCGCTGGGTGGTGTTTTCTTACCTCATCATTGGGGGCAGCACGGTTGTGATTAATTTTTCAATCGGCTTACCCGGACCAGGGATGGTCGGTTTGTTTGCTATGCTGCCTTGGGGGTTGATGGGTTTATTTGCTAAGCGGGATTGAATTTCTTGGATGCAGGTGGAACCACCCACCATTTCGAGGTGGGCAATTGCTGGCAGGTCATCCTTTCGTGTGGGCGGCTAAACGAATCGTAAGGGGGCGTCCAAAAGTTTTTTCGAAGGATTCGATGTGGTTTTCGACCCCCCAAATTTCGAGCTGGCAATCCTGATCGGAAATTAGTTCGAGTACAATGCTGCGTTGTTCCCCAGGAACCAACCGAACCCGGTGGACGGCCCCGGTATGGCTGCGGTCCAGGCTTTCCGATAGGCGGAGCATGATCCCCAGAACCTTTACAGCTTCCTGGGCGTCCTTGTCGAGGGCAGAAAAATCGGTATCTTTTTTATTGGGTAACCCCTTACGGTGGTGCAGCCCAGCAAGTGCCATGATCATGATTTCTTTTTGGTCGAAGCCGAGCAACTCCGCATTGCGGATCAGGTAATGGGTGTGCATCTGGTGGTTTTGATAGGAAAGGAATGCCCCGATATCATGCAAGAGCGCAGCGTATTCCAGCAGCTCGCGTTCCCAACGGCCCAGGTGGTGCAGCCCGAGATGATAAGCCGTATCATACAGTTGTAAGGAGAGGCGGGTAACCTGGCGGGCATGCGGTTCGTCATAGTTTACCGTTCGGGCAAGCTGCAGAACCGAACGCTCGCGGACCGTCAATTGTTTAAGCGAGAACGACAGGTCGGTGCGCGCCAGGTAATCGATTAATAATCCGTCGCGCAGGCTGCGTTCGCTTAACTGTAATGTTTTCAGTTTAAGATCTTCCATGATCGTGTCGATAATGGCCGTTCCGGCGATGATGATATCCGCCCGTTCGGGGTTAATACCCTCCATTTTCCGCCGTTCTTCCAAGGTGCGGGCGCAAAGGATTTTAACCATTTCTTTGATCTGTTCGTGTTTGATCTGATCGTCTCTTTCCAGTTTGCGTTTATAAAAATGATGGATGGTAATATCGGCCAGGTTGAGCAGCGTTCCAGATGAACCCAATAATAAATCAATCTTATAGGGTTGAATTCGTTGGACCGAACGGACGATTGCATTACGGACATAGTTTTGGATGAGCGCATACCGGGAGGGGGAAATTGGGTCGCGTTCGTCTGGAAGGAAGAACATGGTTGTCAATCGGATGGCTCCAAGTTTGAGCGAGTCGAGCAAGTGGTGTTGTTGGTGGTCGCCGACGATTAATTCGGTACTACCCCCGCCGATATCGACGAACAATGCCTGACGGTCCTTCATGTGGAGCCCGGAGGCAATTCCCAAATAAATCAGGCGCGCTTCTTCTAATCCGGAAATAACCCGCACATCCAAATTGGCTTCATCTTTTAAGCGTTGAATAAAATCGGCTTGATTGGCGGCTTCACGGGTGGCTGAAGTGGCTACCGCGATGATTTCTTCAGCCTGGCGTTGGCGAGCCATGTCGGCAAACTTTTTACAGACCATCACCGCCCGCTCCATGGCCTTTGATTGCAGGATTTGTTCGATAAATTCACCCTCGCCCAGTCGGACGACCTCCTTTTGGGCGGACAATACAACGAAGGATTTATTCCTGCTGATGCGAACGACGAGTAATCGGATGGAATTTGTGCCGATATCTAAAAACCCGACGACGCGGGTGTTGGAGTTATTTACAGAATTGTCCATTGAATCACCAGTTTCTTGTTAAAAAGGCTCTCCAATAGATCACCCTTCTTGAGGGCGGCTTGTTCTTCTTCATAGGAAGGAAGATCACATTGGCAGTTGATGGTGATATTGTGCCCATTCACACTGGCTTGAAGGTCCTTGACCGTATTATGGTGGCAGCGATCCAACCCATCCGCAACCCGCAAAATGGCCGCCAAGATAGAAACCGTCATCCGTTCCCGGTCATCCAGGGCTGTGTAGTGATCGTGCTTGAGGTCGGGCAACGCTTTGCGGTGATAACGCGCGATAGAGCCAATAATCAATCGTTCTCGGTTGTCCAGGGGAAGGATCGGCGAGTTAAGGATGATCTTCAGGCTGGCTTTATGGTGACCCTGCCAACCCTCTACCCACCCGATATCGTGCAAAATACTGGCGAGCTGTAACCAGTATTTTTCTTGTTCGCCAAGGTGGTGCAGCGCCTTGAGTTCGTCGAACAAGGACAGAGCCAAGCGGGTAACCTGGAGGGTATGGCCCTCTTCGAAGTTGCAGGCGTGCCCCAAATCGAGCGCCGATTTAACCACCTGTTGTTGGTTGGGTGTCCTATCGAGATTGAAATCCATCGGGCTCATTTCATCCGGTGCACCCTGTCTAAGGGGACACCATTGATTACCATGTCTGCAAAATCCTCAGGGAGCTTGCGATCGTGGATGGCTTTCACAGTTTTTTGCAGGTCGTAGGAAAGACGGAAATGGCATACCCCAATCTGGTTGGATTCGATGTAGAGGATGGCATAACAGGCTCGCGGGTCGCCGTCATCTGGACGGCCTACCGAGCCGGTATTGATGAACCAGGTCTCCCCAACTTTGCGAACAAAAGGCTTGTGCGAATGTCCACAAATGATGAGGTTTGCCGGTGTCATGGCTGCTAGCTCGGCCAATCGCTTTTCTGGGGTCGTCGGGGTCAGTGGTTCATCCCGGGAAGCCGGGCTGCCGTGGGTGAGGAGGATTTGCAGCCCTTCGATGGTGAAGGACCGTTGTTCAGGGAGAGCAGCAAGGTAAGAGCGGCTCTCGGCTGAGAGCTGCTCATAGGCCCAACGAAAAGCAAGTATTTTTTGCGGGTGTTTCCTGGCTTGCCATCTGGTTAGTTTTTCTGGAACTTGTAATACTTTACGGTCGTAATTACCGAGGATACTTAAGGAAGCGAGTGAGCGGATTCGTTGAATTGTTTCCTCAGGGAACGGTCCGTACCCGATGAAATCGCCGGTATTCCAAATTTCATTGGCATCGAGTTTTGCGGAGTGCTCGAGGACAGCCTCCAGAGCAGGCAGATTGGCGTGGATATCACCGATTAATGCCACCCTCATGCTTCAAATTACTCCTCATCCACCGGTTCCGGAACAAGTTCAACCTCCGCGGCAAGTGCATTTTGCCCTTCGACCAGAGCCTCGTCGAGGGTAATTTGGAGATTGATCCATACCCCTTGCTGCTGCCAACTTTCCCAACTTCCCACAAAACTTCCATAGAGATTTCCCCGATCGATCTGGCGGCACTCCAGGTAGTATTGCAAACCAGGCAAGATGCGGTTGAAAGGCTTTGTATGCCCAAAATAATCTTGAGTGCGCCGACGTTCTTCTTCGGCAAAAACCGGTATGAAACTGATCCATACATCGCAGTCGTGAATATCACCCAGGAGTTCCTGGCTGGTGCGTAAAACTTTAAGATTGGATTTTAATTCATTTTTGTACAATGGAGCAAAATATTCCATTGTGTAGCGTAGTCTTTTAGCGGCAATCCGCATCGCATGCAGCTCGGTTACCCTTTCCGGCTGGTGGATGAAAGGCTCGTAATCTAAAAAAGCTGCCAGTTTTTCCTGAATTGAGATTTTTGCTAATTGCAGCAATTCAGGTTCATTGGGCTCAATCATGTCTTTGAAAATATCCAAAGGGGCTAGTTTTTCAGCCATATCAGGCACAATCTTGCTCTTTTCAAAACGTTCGAGGGCTTTAATTACGTCGTTTTGCATAAGGCTGCGTCGCTGTTGTAAGCGCAGAAGTAAGCGCTTAACGCCTGCCCGTTCTGGTGGTTTGAGCGGTTGTAGAAATTTGGAAATGTGGTCGATCTGAACATCGGCGTCGCGGGCTTCCCCTAAGGCGCGGGTTATCCCCCGTATGAATTTAATCCAAGTTGAATACTGCTTAGATGCGATTAATGGCCCAAAAAGGGGCAGGGCTGAGCGTAGGCGGCGGGTGGCGACCCGCATGCGATGGATAAATTCGATATCTTCGGCTGTACGGACACCGTCGATCTCCTGGACCAGGGCAACCAAATTCCGCATCAAGAGTGCGGCTCCATAGATGCGAATATTTTGCGTCCTGGGGGTTTTTTTCATCAAAAATTCTGCCTTTCTCTTAACCGGTCGTACTTAAATGGGTCAGGATGGTTTGTCGGAGGATTTTCTGCAGTTCTCCAAAGACCACCTGAGGAGCACAGGTAGCATCGATCGTCGTGAAGTTAAATTCTTCGGCCATCTCATCAAATTGTTTGATCAAGCGGGATTGATAGACCATAAAACTATCATACAGGTTGTCGGCACAGCGAATATCCATGCCCGATTCCCAATAATCGAAACCTCGGCCTTGAACCAAGCGCGCAACTAGAGATTGGACATCTGCCCGAAGATAGAAAACGATATCCGGTTTGAGCGCAAACCCGTATATTTTCCGCGCCCAGTTGGGATCTGCCCCTCGGACGACATCCCGGGCGATGATGGAAAAGAAATAGCGGTCCGAAAGCACCAAAAACCCGGCTTTCAGGGCCGGAATGATTTGGTTTTCAAGGCGGTCGGCAAAATCGGCTGCGTAAAACAAGCTCATCGTTGTCCGGCTGAGGGTGTGACCTTGCTTAGCCGCTCCCAACCCAGGTTGGGTCAGGGCTGAACGGCGCAAGCCGGTATCTGAAACCGCCATCCCTTGATTCTCTAACCACTCACGCAGAAGCGCAATTTGGGTCGAGCGTCCCACGCCGTCCGATCCTTCCAGGACAATTAATTTACCGGGCAACTCTTTAATCTGGTAGTATGGAAACCCAGAGCCGTAAAAAATATCGTTTGTCATTGGAGGGTCACTTCAGTTTTTTTTTCGGGCTTACGAGAAGCCCTCGGGCGCTTTACAGATGGTTTGCGTGGAGTCGAAACTAAT
>JGI24111J20145_1000152_pt1 | contig 16887 bp, 16 predicted proteins | sample SubbioR11Jul_8B1_FD_20145 | JGI IMG/M metagenome (IMG submission 20145)
TCCATAGCGCCATTTTACCAGCAAGTAAGCTACTCCATCGTCAAGGGCAGTGGATTAGAAAAATAAACTTTCCGCTCGTTGTGGTTCAAGACGTGAATTGAGTTGCCGCTCCAGTTCAGTTAAGATCTCTAATTTTCTCCGCCAGATGTAATCCTTCAACCAGGATTCTTGGATGGTGGTCGGATGTAAGCGCACACCCACAGCCAATAGTAAACGGCCGGCTTTCCGTCGTTGGGTTACACTGCCGGAAATGCCCACATTGCGGCCAGCTCCGAGGTTTAATTTTAAATCCACTGGGGTGTTAATCCTCAAATCCGGTTCATCTGGACCAGACCAATCAATGAATAATCCCGCTCCATTGCACGAAAGNTCTTTGAGTGTCGTTTGATATCGGTGATTACCACTTCGCAATTCTACATCNACCTGCCGCTCAGGTTGGACCCGCTGCTCNTCACGTTCGAACCATANCGAACCAGAATAGGTAAAATCACTCAGNCGCAGCTCGTGGCTGGCGCAATTGAGCATGTGGGGNCGGGCTCGCACCGTCTCCGGTAGNATCCGCGAATGCAGGTAGACCGGGTCGCGTAGGGTGAAACAAACCCGTAAACAAGGAGCCCGGAATACAACATGATCAAGGCCAACTTTTATAGGTTGAATTCGCTCAGTAAAAGACACCCCTTTATACATACCAACAATATTTACCGGTGTTTGTTGAAACGCCAGTCTTTTTATCGCTGTTAAAGCCTCCCTTGTGCGATCAAGCATAGCACACCTCCTCTGGCAAAAGAGATCGCTTGAAAAAAACGACCCCCGAACATTAGAAGGTCGCCTGAAGATTTACACTACGGATAAAAATTAAGTTGTGGCAACCCTACAGTGATTTGCTGCAAATGTATGGATCCAACAGCTTGCGCGAATCCGTCTGAACAACCTAACGCTCATATCTTTAGTATAACAAATCCGAACCGCAGATACTATAGTATGAAGTAATTTTTAAGATATTTCATCGGAAATTTAATCTTATTTTACTTCCGGTTTATTATTTTTTATAAACCTGCGTACCTCTTTGGTAAGGTCGGCGGGCGTCAACTCAAAACTTAATTGGAGGTTATGGATGGTTTTCTCCTCTCAGGATATTGTTAAATGTCTTTTAGCCAGATCATAACAAAGGATTAGCACAGCCTTGACTAGCTCTTAACCCTGGCGGGGTAGTATTGAGTAAACCCAAACCTGGCTGGAGGTTGAACCCTCACTCATGGGAAAAAAGATACTTTTTATTTGCGGTTCTAATAATCAGACCATGATGATGTGCCAAATAGCCCAGGGGTTACCCGAGTACCATTGCGTATTTACCCCCTTTTATGCGGACGGGCTGCCGGGTTTGTTAGCCAGGCTCGGATTGCTAAATTTCACAATCCTGGGCCGGCCGCACCAGCGCAATTGCGAGCGTTTTTTACGGGATCAGGGGTTACTGGTAGATTTCGGCGGCGAATGCGGAGATTATGATCTGGTCGTAACCGGGACAGATTTGATCGTCCAATCCAACATACGCGGGCTGCCGCTGGTATTGGTACAGGAGGGCATGACCGAACCGGAAGGTCTGCTCTATTATTGGGTACGTGACCTCAAACTGCCGCGTTACCTGGCCAACACGGCTGCCACTGGGCTCTCGAACGCCTATGATGCCTTTTGCGTGGCTTCCCCCGGGTATCGCGATCTGTTCCTCCGCAAAGGCGCGCGCCCAGAAAAACTGTTCGTTACCGGGATACCCAACTTCGACAATGTACGCGAATACATCGACAACGACTTTCCCCATCGCGGCTATGTTTTAGCAGCTACCTCATCCAGCCGCGAGACCGGTAAATTCCACAACCGGGCTGCTTTTATTAAGAAAGCGCTGCGCATCGCCAATGGGCGGCCGTTGTTTTTCAAGCTTCACCCCAACGAGCACATCCAGCGCGCCTGTAAGGAGATCGAACGTTTTGCGCCAGCCGCAAAGATTTTCAGTGCAGGCAATGTCCATCACATGATTGCGAACTGCGATGCGCTGATCGCTGAGAACTCGACCGTAATCTATACCGCTCTGGGGTTGGGCAAAGAAGTGCACGCGGATGTAGATGTGGACACCTTGCGGAGCTTGACTCCGATCCAAAACGGTGGAGCTTCGGCAGCCCGCATCGCAGACGTTTGCTATTATCTGCTCACCACCCCGCTGGCCGAGCGGCAGCGTACCCTGGGCCGCATCCGGTTGCGCCTCAACCGCCTGGCGGCCAACTTCTAAACCGGATGGAGCAAGCAGGTGTTTTTTTAAACGTATACACGCCTGCACCGCTATCCAAAAGAGCAGGGTGCGGTCATCGCCGCGTTGGTACCAACCCCACCCATCCCAGCCTTCCGGAACGACCAGGTCGCCACCATAGACAATCTGCCCACAAACCACCCCCCGGAATATAGCCACCGCAAAAAAGGCCGCGGCCTCCATTTCGACCACCTGGCAGCCTTCGACCATCCGTTGAGCGCGGCGTGGATCGGTCTCGCGCTAGATCGCGTCCGTTGTCCACGATTTGCCAGGGCGGTAATCGATGCGCCGTTCGCAAAGCATCTCCTCCAGGGCGGTAACTGCCTGCGGGTGCGCTTCCCCTCCGCGGCCATTGGGCAAGTAAGGATAGGTACCGGTCAAAAACCAAAGCAGCCAGAGGGCTCGCCTTCTGGATACCGGCACTCCCCAGGTGGAAGGCGAACTTATGACCTCATAAGCGGCCCAACCTGCCTGCTACGGCATGAGGCATGGAAACGTCTGGAGGGTTAACGAGCAAATGCCAAAACGAGCCGCCCCAGTAAGGTTGGCCGGGTTGGTGATCTTGTTAAGCAGCTTGATCGCTTCTTTGGCGGTCATGGGCGGACCTCTTTAATCTGGGACGATCCATTCGATCGCTGCCGTCCCGCCAAAACGATGGCGCATAACCCGGATGGCCTCGGGGTTATCGTCGATCAAGATAAACCGGCGACCCGATTCCAGGCAAACCGCGCCGGTCGTACCACTGCCGGCAAAGAAATCCAATACCCGATCGCCAGGGTGGGAAGAAGCCAGGATGATGCGCCGCAAAATACCCATTGGCTTTTGGGTTGGGTAGCCGGTTTTTTCTTTACCGTTGGTCGGGACAATGGTATGCCACCAGGTATCGGTTGGCAGCTTGCCGCGAGCGGCTTTTTCCGGCCCTACCAGCCCGGGGGCCATATAAGGGATACGTTCGATGGCATCGATGTTATAAATATAATTTTGAGGATCTTTGGCATACCAAAAAATAGTATCATGTTTGGGTGGCCACTTTTTGCGTGTCCGGCCACCATAATCGTAAGCCCAAATGATCTCGTTAAGGAACGACCCGCGCCCAAAGATCAGGTCGAGCAGGATTTTGCAGTAATGCGCTTCCCGGTAATCAATATGAAAGTACAGGCTGCCGTGCGGTTTGAGTAAGCGGAATGCCTCCCCCAGGCGAGGTTCTAAAAATGCCAGGTAGTCATCGAAAATATCGCGGTAGGCCTTCGAGCCGAGCTTGACCGTCTCGTACCGCCGCCCGGCGAAACCGAGGCGGTCGCCGTGCTGGTTGCGTTCAGTGCGGATTTGGGTGCGCGCTTGGGTCTTGCCGGTGTTAAATGGTGGGTCGATATAGATGAGATCGATGGACCCATCCGGCAGAGATTGCAGAATGGGCAGGTTATCGCCGTGGTAGATCAAGTTGGAAATCGCCATTTACATACCAAAACGGAGGCCGTTCAATCTTCCATCCAGATGGTGCGGTCCGAAAACGAAGGTCGCTCCACAGGTTTAGGCTCCTGGCGGGGAAAACCCACATAAACAAAAGCAATGACGTGCTGTTCTGCCTCAAAACCCAGAAAGTTCTTTACATCCGGATCGTAAGCGGCGGTACCCGTTCGCCACATCGCCGCCAGGCCTAAATCGTGGGCGGCCAGCAGCAAGTTTTGGACGGATGCCGCCCCAGCGCAAACGTTTTCGATCTCGATCACGATGGGCTGGTCGGGTTTGTCGATTCCGACCGCGATCAGCAGTGGAGCGCGCAAAGGACGTTTGCGTTCCAAATCTACTTGAGCCTCGGTTGAATCCGGATTTCGTTTGAGCAGCGATTGAGCCAGCACCTCGCCGAGCTGCTCGCGGGCTTTGCCGGTCAGTACAACAAAGCGCCAGGGACGGACACGGTGATGGTTAGGCGCTTGGGCGGCTGCGTTCAACAAACGCTCGACCATTTCATGGGGAATTCCCTCCAGTTGGACAACCCCAATCGATTGGCGGGTATAGATCGCATCAAATAGGTCCATGGTTAGCTCCTTGTAAAGTTCTGACCCTAGGAATTGTAATCGATTCCTGAGCCATAACAGGCGCAGAGGTAATTTGATTTACCTGAAAATGGGGGATTCTATTGACTGATCGAATTCAATAACCGTGGACGGTAAATTTCCCTTACCCTTTGTGACCACGATGGATAAAGCCCCGATAGGAAAGGAACGTGCGATGGGTCCTGCTTCCCTTTTTATGGAGTTTTTTCAGTCCACTCAGATATATAATTAAGGAGAACTTCTCAATTGGATAAGGCTCGGGCGATATAAAGAGGGTGTATGTTCGTTCGTTGGAAAAGGTGGCAGCAAGGGTTAACGGTTCAGATCGTGACAACCATGATTGGTTTGGTTTTTCTGACTGCATTTGCAATCGGAATACCCGTTCTGTGGATCAGTCAAACCCAGTTGGAGCGTCAGGCCTGGACTTTGGTCAATCAGGTGAACCAGACCACCCACATCCTCATCGAGACAAAGCAAAAAGATCTCACCAATTTGGCAATTCTAGCCGCCCAGCGGCCTGCTTTAAATAGACTGGTAGAACAGAACGATCAGATTGGATTGGACCGCTATCTCGCCGAGCTGCAAACTCGTCTGGAGCTGGACTTGCTCGTGATATGCGGGCCGCAGGAACGGACATCCGACCTTGAACTTAGCCGAGCCGTTTGCCGTCATCCTGGCATCGAAGGTTTCTTTTTGGAAGAGTCTGGGGTTTCCCCCCGAGGATGGTTTCTTTCTTCCTATCCCCTTTCGAAGGAGGCCGAGGGCTTCTGGGGTGTTGTCGGAGTTGAAGTGGATGACCAATTCACCCGCCAACTCCAGACCATAGCGGGAATGGAATTAGTCCTGTTGTTTAATGACCAGTATGGCGCCAGCAGTTTCCAAAATGGATTAACCACCTGGGAAGGCATCGACCCGGCTTTAGGAGTCGACCCCGCCCAGTCTCTTACTTTTGAGGCTGGTGGGATTCATTACTTCGCCATCCGATCCGCTTTTGGTGGTACAGATTTAGAGGTGCTTACCGCGCTTGCATTGACGGATATGATGATCGCCAGGCAGCAGCTCCATTGGGTAGTGGGGGCGGGTGTTCTGGGTGTAATTTTATTGAGTTCCAGCCTTGGAATGGTTCGCGCACGCCGAATCAGCCGGCCGCTTAACCGCCTGCAAGAGGCTGCCGGGGAGCTGCGCAAGGGGGAATTGAGCAAGCCCGTCAAGATCGATACTCAAATCAAGGAACTCGCCCAATTATCCTATGCCTTAGACGATGCCCGGATTGCCCTGAACCATATCCTGGCTGGGCTGCGTAAAGAGAAGGCTTGGAGCGAACACATTCTAGAGTCGGTGGTGGAGGGAATTATCACCATCGACAGGTGGGGACGGATCACCTTTTTCAGCAAGGGGGCCGAAGCGATAACAGGTTGGAATCAAGACGAAGTTTTAGGCCAATTTATTGATAGCATCATTAAATTATCCGAAGGGGATGGATCGTTCAGCCAGTATATACCAGCGCCGGGTGGGAAGCAGAAGATGCTGGTCCGGTTAAAAAACGGCAACCCTGCAACATTGGATATCAGCGGGGCTAAATTGGTACCCCCCGAAGCAGATCAGGCTGATTTTGCCCTAGTATTACGCGATGTTAGTAATGAAGAAGCTATCCGCCGTTTATTGGGAGATTTTCTGGCAAACGTTACCCATGAGTTTCGTACCCCCCTATCAGGATTGGAAGCCTCCATTGAATTACTTTTGGAACAACTTCCCGATTTAGAACAGCATGAAATCGAGGAATTGTTGAACAACATCCATCTAGGAATTCTTAGTCTGCAGCAATTAATCGACAACCTTCTCGAAGGGGCGAGTATTGAGGCGGGAAAATTTCAGGTGCGTATACAACCGACGAGCGCAATCGAGATCGCAGAGGAAGCCATTCGGATTGTTCAACCATTAGTGGACAAGTATGGGTTGGTTGTGGGTAAAGTTTGGCCGAATGGTTTGCCCCAGGTTCGAGCTGATCCCAGGCGCACCATCCAGGTGATCGTGAATTTGTTATCGAACGCGGTTAAGTGGAGCAAGGAACACACAGAAATCATTGTGTCGATAACCACCCATCAAAATTTCGTTGAAATCATGGTGTCCGACGACGGCCCAGGGATTTTACCGGAAGACCAGAAAACCCTCTTCCATCGCTTTGGTAAAGGCCAGGCTGGCAACCGGGCAGGGCATGGGGCCGGGTTGGGGCTTTCGGTAGTAAAGGCAATTGTGGAAGCTCAAGGTGGGCAGGTTGGGGTTAGGAACCGGGCTCATGGTGGGGCCGAATTTTGGTTCACGATCCCAATCCTAAAAACATCCGGCAAACACGAGGAGGGCGATGGATGAAAGCCCTGGTGGTAGACGATGATCGAGTCCTGGCAGATTTATTGGCCTTTTCCCTGAGAAAAGAAGGCTTTCAGGTTTTTCTGGCTTTTGATGGACAAGACGCTTTAAACCTTTGGGCTCAAGAGGATCCGGATATTATTCTGCTGGATGTCAATCTTCCCAAGACATTCCCGGTTTTAGATGGTTTTACCATTTGTGCCCGCATTCGGGAGGTTTCTAATACACCCATTATCCTGCTAACCGTTCGGGACGAGGAAGAAGATGTCATCCATGGCTTGAAAATGGGCGCAGATGACTACGTGTTGAAGCCTTTCAGCCCGCGCCAATTGATCGCCCGGGTGCAAGCACTTCTCCGTCGGGTGGGAAAGTCCAATACCCCGGCTGTGTACGAATTCGAAGGGCTGATTTTCGATCCGGGCAAACGGGAGGTAAACTTGCCCGGAAATATGAAAATAACCCTGACCCAGTTAGAAAACCGCCTCCTAAACTATTTATGTTTGCGCCAGAACCAATATATTCCGTCCGATGATTTGATTGCTCATGTNTGGGGACACAGGCTGGCCAATCGGGATATGTTGCGCCAGTTGGTTCGCCGGTTGCGTTCAAAGGTCGATCGAGGGGGAGCNCTACCGGTATTCATTGATAACCGTCCTGGTCTGGGTTATGGATTGTTTATNAATCTCCCTCCATCGTTTTGACCGCTTTTGCCCTGCCAGNATTATCACAACTTTGTCACACAGATATCCACCNGTTTGTCACAGTGGGTCCTTATACTGTGGTTAAGTCTCATTTTCTGGATAAACCAGACCTGTATCGTTTAATTAACGGAGTAAAAAATGAGAAGACAACCTATCCAAAAAACAGTAGTGTCTTCAAAGGCGTCGATTTTTGAAAGGCGGGGAAAACCGCTGCCGCCCTGGATGTGCCGGCCAGTTTAGGTGGTCTCCATTTTCGGTTGATTATCAAGAGGGATCCAATCAACATGTCCATTATTTTGGAAAAATTACTAAAGCGTTACGACGATCAACCCGTTGTTAATAATGTCTCTTTAGAGGTAGGAGAAGGGGAATTTTTTGTCCTGCTTGGCTCGAGTGGAAGTGGTAAAACGACGATTTTAAATCTAATTGCGGGTTTAACCTCGCTAGACAGCGGAAAAATCGAGTTGAATGGCCGTGATGTGACCGATTTGCCGACCCAGATGCGCAGTGTGGGTTTTGTTTTTCAGAATTATGCCCTGTTTCAGTACATGACCGTGGCGGAGAATATTGAGTTTGCATTAAGTATTCGCAAAGTACCCAAAATCGAACGCCGGCACCGCCGCGATGAATTATTGGACTTGGTAGGCTTAAGCGGTTTGGGCGGAAGGATGCCGCGCCAGCTTTCGGGCGGGCAGCAGCAGCGGGTAGCCTTAGCCCGCGCCCTTGCCTATAAACCCGAGGTATTACTGCTGGATGAACCCCTCGGGGCACTGGATGCAAAAATCCGGACGGAACTAAGGCGATCCTTGCGGAAGATCCAACGCCAACTGCATATTGCGACGATATTGGTTACCCATGATCAGGAAGAAGCCTTCGACCTGGCAGACCGGATCGGGGTGATGAGCCATGGTCGTTTGCTCGAAGTGGGAACGCCGGATGAGCTCTACCGCTATCCGCGGTCCGAATTCGTCGCAACCTTTTTGGGTTCGGCCAACCTGCTGGTCGGCAGAGTTAAAGGCGATGGGGTTTGCATCGGCAGGGTTGGCTTTCCAGCCACTCTTCCCAGGCAGGAATGGAACCGGAATAAAGAAGGTCAACGCGTACAGGTGCTTTTCCGCCCAGAAGATGTGGCCCTGGCTAAAACACCGGAAGCGCTGTGTTGCCCTACCATTGGTTTGGCAGAAGTCGAGGAGACCAGTTTTAACGGCTCCTATGAAAGGCTGCGCTTACGCTTACCACCACTGCCCGGAGTGCGCCCAATCGCGCCGCCAGTTCCNTATGGGAATGAAAGTATTCTCCTCGATGTCACTCGGATACCTGAACAAAGTGATGATTTCCCCCTAGATAACGGCTTAAAAGCTTATGTCGGTGTCAGGCGGATTCACGCGATTGAGCACCCAGGCTTAAATTTTTTAGTATTAACCGATGGGTCTTTGCGTTCGCAATACGCTCTTGAGCTTGCCGGTCAAATTGGGCGAATGACCCAAGCGCGGATCACCCTCCTGCACTACACCGATGGAAGGCCGGTTCAGGATAATCATCCTGATTTTAAAAAAGCCTTGGGAACCGGTCTTTTTTCTTTGCGTGAAACCGAGACAAAAGGTCCCCCAATTCGGGCAATCAAGGAATTATTGGAAATTCAACCCCACGATCTGGTCTTCATGGGATTTCGTCCGCAGGAAGACCTCGAATTGGCAGAAGGGATCCTGGGGTTTGGAGACCACCACTTGTTTTTAGTTCCTTCTCCACAAAACACCCCAACCCATGCGCTAATTTGCGTAACAGCCGGAGAGCCTGGGAAGGATGATGTGCTTTTTGCCGGCCGCCTGATTTTCCATTTGGGAGCCGAAGCAACTTTGATGACTGTAGTTTCCAACCAGGGCGTTGACCCGGCCAATGAAAAACGAATGGAAATGTTTTTAGAGGCTGGCAAACGCACCTTGGGTTTGTTAGGGGTCCAGGCAGATTCAAACATTCTGCGTGGCGGCATTGAAGAAGAAATTGTAAAAGCAAGCCGGGCCAATGGGTCGGCCTTATTGGTTATGGGAGTCCCCCTGGCTCACAAAAGTCAGAATATCTCTCTATCGGGGGTCGTTGGTGAAGTGTTAAAACAGGTCAACGACCGTTCAATCTTACTCGTGCGTTCTCAATTTGTTTCAAATCCGTGAGGTTGTAACATGAATAATTTCTCACAAAAGGTATCGATTAGACCAACTATCTTCTTGCTCATTTCGCTGGTTTGGATTTCCAGTTTGCTGGCGGCTTGTGCTGGCCCGGCGGGCAACAATCCTACGGGTAATTCGGCCAAGGTGACCTTAGGAGCTTACACAACACCCCGCGAGGCGTATCGGGAAATTATCCCCATCTTTCAAAAATACTGGTTGGAAAAAACCGGCCAAACCGTGGTTTTTGAAGAGTCTTATCTCGGATCCGGGGCTCAATCCCGCGCAGTAGTTGAGGGGTTCGAGGCCGATATCGTGGCTTTATCTCTAGAAGCGGATGTCACCCGGATCGAAAATGCGGGTTTGATCACCCATGATTGGCGCAGTCAAAACTTTGGCGGCATGGTCAGTACTTCGGTGGTCAGCTTCGCGGTGAGGAAAGGAAATCCCAAAGAAATCACCGATTGGGCGGATCTGGCTCGTCCAGGAATCGAGATATTGACCCCTAACCCCCGAATGAGCGGCGGCGCGATGTGGAACATCTTAGGATTATATGGGGCAGCCACTCGAGGTTTTGTAGCGGGTGTCCCAGCAGATGACCCCGAGGCTGCGCAGACATTCATGATGGAAGTGCTGAAAAATGTAACCGCCATGGATCAGAATGCCCGCGAGTCCATCATCAATTTCGAAAAAGGAATTGGGGATGTCGCCATCACGTATGAAAATGAGGTTCTGGTAGGTCTGCTGAGCGGCGATTACTACGAATTGGTCATTCCCCGCTCCACGATTCTGATTGAAAATCCGGTTGCATTGGTCGATGTTTATGTGGACCAAAACGGTAATCGCGAAGTGGCCGAGGCTTTCAGGGATTTTCTGTTTACCCGCGAGGCGCAGGAGATCTTTGCCCGCTATGGTTTGCGTTCACCGGACTCGGAAGTAGCCAAGGCAACTCAGGAAATGTATCCGCCGGTGGAAGATCTTTTTACGGTTGAATATTTCGGAGGCTGGGAAACGATAATCCCGATTATGTTTGCCGAAGATGGGATTTTTGCCCGAACGTTGACCAAAGCTCAAGAGACCCGCTAATGACCTCCACATCGTTTCGCCAACGTTTATTTCGCGGCGGTCGATCCAAAACGATGCCCCCGGGTCAGGCAGGTATCCGCTTTACGGCTGTGGCATATTTGATCGTAATGTTAATCGTCCCCCTGGTTGTCATCTTTTCCGACGGCTTGCGCGAAGGCCTCAGCATGGTTTGGTACCAGATATCGCTACCGATCGCGGCCAATGCCTTATGGCTGACGTTGTGGACAGCCGCAGTGATGACTTTGATTAACAGCGTAATGGGAATGCTGACCGCTTTTGTATTGGTGCGGTATAACTTTCCTGGCAAAGCGTTACTAAACGGACTGGTTGACTTACCACTTGCGATTCCCACCCTGGTTACGGGGGTCATGCTGGTGATTTTATTTGGGCCTCAGCAAGCCCTCGGCGCCTGGCTGCAGGAGGAGTTCGGTCTCTCGATCATTTTCGCGCCACCGGGTATCATCCTGGCCCTGTTATTTATTACTTTTCCTTTTGTTGTCCGCAGTGTCCAACCGGTATTAATGAACCTGGATCCAAATCAGGAACAGGCAGCCGCCACATTGGGGGCTAGTGGTTGGACGATCTTCAGACGGATCATTCTCCCACCTCTTTGGCTTCCGTTGGCCAGCGGAGCACTGCTGAGCTTTGCGCGCGCGATCGGAGAGTTTGGTGCAATCGTTATTGTGGCTGGGAATATACCCCTCCGCTCTCAAACTGCGGCGGTATATGTCTTTGGCGAGGTCGAATCGGAGAATCGATTGGGGGCCAGTGCAGTTTCTATGGTGATGGTGGCGATTGCATTTCTGTTGATGATGGTCGTTGACCGGCTTCAAAAAAAGACCGGTAACACCCCCTAACCAGAGGTAAATAAATGTTGAGAAATTTGGCGCGGAACGGATTAATCACCATTGTATTCGTCTATGTTGGATTATTGATCATCAGTCCGCTATTATCTCTGGTGATTGGCGCTTTTAGCGAGGGATTTGGACCGATATGGAGCACTTTGAGCGGAAAAACCTTTCTAGGGGCTTTTTGGCGCACAATTTGGATTGCCATCCTGGTCGTTATAGTCCATATTGGATTTGGAACAGCCGTCGCCTGGGTGATGGTCAGACACCGTTTTCCGGGGCGCGGCTTTTTATACGGGTTGATCGATATGCCCTTCGCCCTCTCCCCGGTAGTGGTCGGTTATATGTTGTTGCTGCTCTTTGGGCGGCGGGGATTATTAGCCCCGGTCCTAGAAGGCTTGGATATTCAGGTCGCTTTTGCCCTACCGGGGATGGTGTTAGCCACTTTGTTTGTTACCTTGCCCTTTATGATCCGGGAATTGATTCCGGTGCTGGAAAACTTTAAGATCGAACAAGAGCAGGCGGCTGCCACATTGGGGGCTAATGGCTGGCAAACCTTCACCCGGGTCACCCTGCCAGCATTACGTTGGGGCTTTATTTATGGTATCACCCTGACCTTTGCCCGCGCGTTAGGGGAGTTTGGCGCGGTGCTCGTCATCGGCGGAGGGATTCAAGGGCGAACCGATACAGCCACGCTGTTCGTCTTTCGATCTTTGGATGAGCGGATGTACATCAGCGCCTACAGCGCGGCTCTGGCACTGGGTTTGTTGTCGTTCTTGCTGGTAATGGGGACAGAAATATTGAGGAAGATGGACAAAAATATTGCTGAACCGGTTAAAAAGAGGATTTAGGCCATTTTTTGTCGAGCCGGTTGAGTTGGGGGGGGTGGTTTGACCTGCAGGCGGGCTTTGGATTTATCGATGTTTCAGGGGGCATTCTTTCAGTGAGACTCATCGATGGAAGACCTAAACGACCGCGCCGCCCGGTTGCTGATCGTCGATGGTCATAATTGTCTTCACGAAAAGACCCCCAACGGCCATGAGGATACAAATCACCCCGCCGAAAATGTACCACGATTGCAGCCCGAACCAATCCGCAACCGGTGTTGCAATGATCATACTGAGCGGCATCATCGCCCCGGCCATACTGCTGACCAGGGTAAATACTCGCCCTTGCATTTGCGGTTCAACCTTCGTTTGGAGGAGAGCGAAGATCGGACCATTGACCAGGGTATTCATAACCCCCAGGAGCAGCATTCCGCCCCAAGCGATCCAATACCCCCATGGTGGTGCGATGCCGAGCAAGGTAACACCGATCCCCATACCGATCAGACCAACCATCGTGGTCAAGATCTTGCGTCGAAACCCACCCCAAGAGCTGAGCAAGAGCCCACCGCTAATGATACCGACCCCAAAGGCCGAATGAAGCCAACCAAGCTGCAGTGCATCGCCCGCAAAATGGCGGGTAACCAGCAGTGGCAGAAAAGTAAATCCCGGATTGAGTAGAAAATTTATCAGCGTGGCCATAAGGAGAATACCCACCAAACCTGGCCAGCCCACCACATAGCGCAGACCAGCCTTTACATCTGCCAATAATTTTCGCGGGGTAACCTGTTGACCCGCATCGCTGTGCACCGGTTGGGGGATTTGGATAAAGAGCAGTGGCAGTACCGCCAGCGAAGCCGTAGCGATATCAATCGCCAGTACCTGGTGGATAGGCAGTGTTGCCAGCAGGAGCGCTCCCAATGGTGGGGCAGCAATATTCATCAACCCACGCAGGGTTTGATTTGCGCCTGCCAGGCGGGTGAGGTGCTTCTTAGGCACCATTAATGCAGTGGAAGCCTCCATCGAGGGCCAATGGAACGCCCCACCCAAGGAACGCAGAAACATGGCCACATAAACGTGCCAGATCTGGATCTGACCGCTCAGGAAAAGCAGCACCAATCCTAAGGTAACCACGGCAATCAAACTGTCGGTAACCACCATCACCCACCGCCGGTTCCAGCGATCGACCAGTGCCCCGGCGAAGGGTCCCAAAAGGACCTGCGGAAGGAGCGCTACCAGGGTCGCGGTGGCAAGCACAGCCGTCGAGCCGGTTTTATCGGTCAGCCACCACACCAAAGAAAACTGCACCAGGCTGCTGCCGAGCAACGAAAATGCCTGCCCGAACCACATCGGCCCAAAAGACCTCAACCAATTTTTTGGTTCGGGTTGGTTTACATCCGCCAAATGTCCATTTACGACGCTCATGGGTAACCTCGAAAAAAAACAATATTAAACTGCCTGCTGCCGGTAGGAAACCCGTTTACCCGACAGCAATCTTTGTCTGCAACCCATCCCTTTTGGTTGCAACCTTCAGCTATTCGATGAATACTTCTACGTGCTCGCCATCCTCTTCATCAAATACATCAACAATTTGACCAATTTCTCCGGATTGGATAAAGGACATCAACTCATTGACATCCAGGCCGTCCACTTCGGGCGCGAAGCGCAAACCCATTCGAATCCCAGAACCAACCAGGTTAAGTGGCAGGCGTACGTTGACCCTCGTCTTACCGCTGTCGGTATCGGTCACCCGCACCCGCAGCCAACGACCGCCGCTCGAGGGTGGTCTGGGTGGGACCGGGGGGATAGGGACATCCGCTCCTTTTGGCCCTCCACGCCCACCAGGCGAGGTTGTCTCAAGTGCTTCCAATAAACGCGCTGCCTGGTCAGCGGTAATTTTTCCATCCTGGAGCAATTGTAAAATTTTCAGTCGTTCTTCAGAATTTGCCATACCTCTCTCCTTCAACGCTCCTTCTCAGCCCCTTCTTCTTTCTTGCCCAGGAGGCGCTTTTGGGCATCCTCCGGGGAGATTCGTCCCTCCGCCAGGTCATCGAGTACCCGCATACGATCTTCGGCAGAAAGGCGTACGGGGGCTTCCTCCCGTCCCGGTTCGAAGCCGAGCGCGCGCAAGATCTCATTAAATCGGTTACGCAAGGTCGGATAAGATAACCCTAACTCCTCCTCCATCCGGTTGAAACGGCCTTCACAGCGGATGAAGGTCAGCAAGAATTGCAATTGTTCAGGGCTTAAGGCGGCAAACGAATTGGCTTCTGGACGAAAATGTCCCTCGATGGTCGTAAGACACTGCAAACAATGCAGGCGTGTAACCAATAAGTCACTTTTACATACTGGGCATTTGTTCAACACCTGGTTCATACGGCTGCCTCCAATTCCATCTTCTCGGTAACCACAACCCCCCACGGTCATGCATGGGTTTATCCTAATTTTTTTTCCATAAAAGACAGCACCGCTAAAAATCCTCAGCATCAATGCGAGTATTTCTTTTGGGAGATTACTGCTTCGCCCACGCCCGTATAAAAAGCTGTCTTTCAGGTTTTACAAAAGGTTTTCAGTAGAATTAAAAATATTTTATCAATTATTTTTGATTTGTCAAGGTTTATTTCAAAATTTTGTCTCGTTATTTAAATTATATTTATAATTTTTAATATTTATCAAACTCGGCCGTTAACCACATTTGGTCACTTTATTTGGGTAATCGCTCGCGAAATAACATCCAAGTGCCCTTACGGTCATCTACAGATCGTGGCGAGCGATCGTAGTAAAGTTCAAATATCCGCCCACCCTCAACCCGCACCCTAAAAAAGAACCTCCCCACGCCCCACGAGCCAGTCTGCGTGGCACGCTCCGCATGGGCAGGGATCATATTTCGAGCCATTCGTCCCTTCCGGCGAAAATCTTTCCACTCGGCTAACAACTCTTCGATGATAAAAATTTTCCCCTGCCAGGTGAAAGAATCCGGGCAATCCGGTTTTTTCGCCAGCAGGGGTGGGCGATGATATTCAACCATAATTAGCTCTTCAATGAACCTCATCGAATTAGAATCGATTTCAGCCATTTAGCCTCCACGAACATACTCTTAAATCACAAACCATTTACCACCTTCCTACGAACCATCATACCGAATGGATGGTCTGACGCCCAATCCCTGCCAGGTTAGGTGCAATCAATTGTTAAAATTTTTTTACACCTCCTAATGTTGAGGTTTTCGTTGTACAATAGGATGACTCTACTGTCTATTTTACCCTACCGATTATGACTGTGTTGCCTGTGTCATTATTCTTCATCCTCATTCCACCTGTTCTACCCCGCCATGGGAGCTTTTTATGAAAAAATTGTTGTTGATGCGCCATGCTAAATCTAGTTTCAAAGAAAACGATATTCAAGATATCGAGCGCCCACTAAGCAAACGCGGCGAAAAAGACGCACCACGTATGGGAAAATTACTCAAAGATAAAGGCCTGGGACCCGACTTGATTCTCAGCTCAGCCGCTAAACGCGCCAGGCATACCGCCGAAGTGGTGGCCGAAAAATGCGGTTACAAGGGAGAAATCGTCTACGTGGACGATTTTTACCTGGGTGAGCCCGAGGCTTACCTCAGCACCCTGCGCGACCTCAAAGAAGAGGTAGACGACGAAAAAAACGTCGTATTGGTTATCGGACACAATCCGGGCTTGGAAAGTTTGCTGCAAATGCTGACCGATAAGGTCGAAGCGTTACCAACCAGCGCCATAGCCTACCTTAAAGTGCCGGTGCGAACCTGGAATGCATTAGGCGCGAATGTGATTGCCGACCTTGCTGAAGTTTGGCGCCCGCGCGATATAAAATAATACCCTAGCTAATAAAACCGTTACCTGACACCTGGCGCTATGAACAGCCTGTCAGGTATTTTGGCATGCCACAACCTTGACCGAACACCCTCCGCTTAGGATAAAATTAGGGTAACGCATCTAACGACGAAAGTGAGGACCCCCATGTCTGAATTAAGCGCCGTTCACGCGGCGTTGAAACCCATCCCCTCGGCCGGTGGGATTCCCGTACTCGGGTTTATCCCACAGTTCGCACGGGACCCGCTTGGAGCCCTGTTAAAAACCGCCATACTCCATGGACCTGTCGTTCGTTTGGACCTCGCCGGCCGGCGTGTCTATCTCATTAGCCATCCAACCGCGGTTAAATACGTTCTGCAGGACAATAACCGCAACTATTCCAAAGGCTATCACCAGGCAAAACCTTTGATGGGAGAAGGCCTGGTGACAAGCGAGGGCGAATTCTGGCGCTCCCAACGNCGCCTGATTCAGCCGTCTTTCAACCGCCAGCAAATCGCCCACTATACCCAAACCATGACCCAGGCAACCGAGGAATTTATCCCCCTTTGGGACCGTCAGGCCGCTCTAAACAGCTCATTCAATATCGCCGAGGAAATGATGCGCCTGACCCAAACCATCATCGTGCGCACGATGTTCAGCTCCGACATCGGCGGGCAAGCCGATGCGCTCGGCAAAGCCTTTGACCAGACCCTCGAACA
>JGI24111J20145_1000162_pt1 | contig 16389 bp, 18 predicted proteins | sample SubbioR11Jul_8B1_FD_20145 | JGI IMG/M metagenome (IMG submission 20145)
TAGCAGCAGCCAGTGACGGCGGTACTGCGACGGCACCACCACGCTCACGCCGGACTTGAGCAGCTCGCGGCGCAGGGGCCTAAGCACATAATCGGGGTAGCTCAGTACGGTGTCGCCAGGGCTTAACCAGCCATCTGCTAGCAGGTAGGAGGCGAGCTTAGCCGCCGCCACCCCCGCGCCGCGGAAGTTGGGGTGATGCCCCCGGCACGGCAGCGGGTAGACCGCCACCCTGGCGCGCATCAGGCTAGCCCAGATCCGCTCGCGGATGGCCCCCGCACTCTCTGCTACCACTTCCATCCCGCTAGAATAGCTCATGCCGCGTGAGTCCTTGCCAGCCCGTCGGCGGCGCGCCGCGCAGATATTAGCCGAACTGGAGCGCCACTACCCTGACGCCGCCACCGAACTGAACCACCGGAATCCGTTTCAGCTGCTGATCGCCACCATCCTCTCAGCACAAGCCACCGACGTCAGCGTTAACGCCGCTACCCCGGCGCTGTTCGCCCGCTACCCCGACGCGGCGGCGCTGGCCCAGTCCATGCCAGCAGAGGTCGCGCCATATATTCAGCGTATCGGCCTGTACCGGAGCAAGGCCAAAAATATCGTTGCCACCGCGCGGCAGCTAGTAGCGCGGCATGGCGGGGAGGTTCCCGACGACTTTGCCGCCCTGTTGGCGCTCCCCGGCGTGGGCCGCAAGACCGCCAATGTGGTGCTGGCCAACGCCTTTGGCCGACCCGCCATCGCCGTTGATACCCATGTGGGGCGCTTAGCGCGGCGGCTGGGCTTTTCCCAACACCACCACCCCGACAAGGTGGAGCTCGAGCTCGCAGCGCTCTTCCCGCGGGAGCGCTGGATTTTTGTCCATCACGCCCTGATCCTGCACGGGCGGCGGGTCTGCTTAGCCAGAAAGCCCAACTGCGCGGGCTGCGCGCTGGCGCCCTGGTGCCCCAGCCGCGAGGGCTAAACTGGAGCTGTGAAGGTCGTCGTCAGCCACAACAAGCCCGACTTCGATGCCCTGGCCAGCCTGGCCTTGGCGCGGCTGCTCCATCCCGGTTCGGTAGCGGTGCTGCTCGGCAGCCTGGACAGCCAGGTCGCGGCGTTCGTGCACCTTTATCGCGACCCGCTTAAGCTAATCGAAGCCGCCGATATCGCTTTAGAGCGCGTCAGCGAGCTGATCGTGGTCGATACCACCGACTCCAAGCGCATCGCCCCCTTCGATCAACTGCTCGGGCAGGTGCCGGTCACGCTTTATGATCATCATCCGCTGCCTGCCAACCCTATCCCGGCCGGTAAGGGGCTGCACCAGCCGGTCGGGGCGACCGCCACCATCCTGACGCTGCTGCTTAAGGCTAACGGCATCGTTATCCCGCAGGAGCTAGCCAGCCTGGCGCTATTGGGGATCCATGAAGATACCGGTAACTTGAGCTTTTCGCTGACCCGGCCCGAGGATCACGAGGCGGCCGCGCACCTGCTCCGCGCTGGGGCCAGCCTGAGCCTAGTGCAGGAGTTCTCGGTCGAGCACTATACCCCTGAACACCGCGAGCTGTTCGCTCAGCTGCTGCAAGAGGCTGCCGAGCAGACCCTGGGCGGGCGGCAGGTAGTGGTCGCCGGACTTAAGCACGGCCCCTATCTCCCTGGTATTGCGCCGCTGTGCAATCAGCTTTTGGCGCTGCACGGCGCCGATGCGGCGTTGCTGGCAGCCGAGATGGAGGGCAAGACGCTGTTGATCGCCCGCGCCAAGGAAGGGACCATCGACGTGGGGGCGGCCTTGGCAGAGGCTTTTGACGGCGGCGGGCACGCCGGGGCAGCCTTTGCCCGCAGCGACCTGCCGCTCGAGGCGGTACTGCCGCGCGCCCTGGCAGCTTTTGAGCGGCATGCTCAGGCCGGGCTGCGTGCCCGTGACCTGATGAGTGCGCCGGTTCACACCGTACCCGGGAGCGCCAGCATCGCCGAGGCAGCGGCGCTCTTAACCCGCTACGGCTACAACGGCCTACCGGTAGTAAATCACCGGGGGCAGCTTGTTGGCATCATCTCGCGCCGCGACTTAGAGCGCGCCCAGCGGCACGGCCTTGGTGAAGCGAGGGTGCGCGGCTTCATGACTAAGCAGGTCATCAGCGCTACGGAGGAGACCAGCCAGGCGGAGCTAGAAGCCCTCATCCAGCGCCATAACATCGGGCGTATCCCCATTCTGCGCGGCAGTAAGCTGGTCGGCATCGTCACCCGCACCGACCTTATTGGCGCCCACCATAACGAGCCGGGGCGTTTGAGTGGCGAAGAGCAGGCGCTGCAGCGCCTTCTCTCCAGTCTGCCCTCGGCGGCACACGCCGCTATCGAGGCCGCCAAGCCGCGCCTCAGTGGCGCCTTGTACGTGGTCGGCGGGACGGTGCGCGACGCGCTGTTGCACACCGGCATGCAGGATCTCGACCTGGTGGTCGAAGGCGAGAGCGCCGAGCAGCTCGGCAGCGCCTTGCAGCAAGCGCTTGGCGGCAAACTCAGCGCACATTTGGGTTTTGGCACCTGTACGCTCACCCTACCCAGCGGCCTGGTGATCGACTTAGCTACCGCCCGCGAAGAGTTCTACCGCCACCCCGGGGCGCTCCCCGATGTCACGCCGAGCACGCTGCACAAAGACCTATCGCGGCGCGACTTTACCGTCAACGCCCTGGCGGTGCGGGTCTGGCCCGAGCCCGCGCGGCTGTTCGATCCTTACAGCGGGTTGGCCGACTTGGATGGCCGCGTGCTGCGCCCGCTCCATCCGCTATCGTTCGTAGAGGATCCCACCCGCATCCTGCGCGGGGCGCGGCTGGCCGGGCGGCTGGGGTTTACCTTCCACCCTGATGCCGACGAGCGGATCCGCGTCGCGCTTAGCCCCAGCGTGCTGGGTAAGATCAGCAAGTCGCGCCTACGCAGCGAGCTGCAGCTCACGCTAGCCGAGCCGCGCGTCACCCCGGCCATCAAGCTGCTGGCACGCTACAGCGCACTGGAGCAGATGTTCCAGATGCAGCTCGACGAAGGGGCACTAAGCCAGCTCGATGCGCTACGGCAGCAGGGCCCGGTACCGGACGAGAGTTATCTACTACTGTTACTGCTAAGTGTGCCTGATAACAAACTGGTGCGCCACCGCCAGGCGTTCCACTGGCCCAGGCGCCTACTTGAGCTGCGCGGCCTGTTGCAGACCGCGCAGCGCCACAACGCCATCGCCGGCGAGCGCTTAGCCGAGCTGCCGGCTGCGGTCACCACGGCCCTTAAGGTGCTGAGCCGCAAGCTGCGCGAACAGGTTGAGCGTTTCGAAGCCTCCCCCCAGCGCCGCAAGCTACGCGGGCAGGACGTGTTAGAGTTGGGCCTTAAGCCGGGGCCGAGTGTTGGCAAGGTCTTGGCTGAGGTCGCCAAGGCCCGCGAGGAAGGGGCGGTAGCTTCCTTTGAGGCTGAGCTGGCGCTCGCTAGCCACCTGGTCGACCAGCTCCAGGAGTAATCATGCTGCTTGACTACCTAAGAGGCGCTTACACCACCACTGATCTGATCGTTGTCGCTGTTGTGATGCTCTTTGCGCTGATCTTCCATAACGTCGCCCAGGCCTGGGTGGCGGGGCGCTTGGGCGACCCCAGCCCGCGTTTTGCCGGCTTCTTGCGTTTCGATCCGCAGCAGCATCTGGAGCCATTCGGGGTGCTGTTCTTGTTCCTGCTCGGCTTCGGCTGGCCCAAGCCGGTAGCGGTCAACAGCCGCAACTACGGCAGCCGGGGCCGCCACGAGGCGTTGGTCTGGTACAGCGGCCCAGCCGCCTATCTGCTAGTGGCCTTGGCCGCAATCTTGGTAGCGCTGGTGCTGAGTGCCATTAACAACCCGCTGCTGGCCCGCTCGTTTGTGTTTGCCGCCCTTATCGCCATCCGCCATGCGGTTATTAACCTCTTCCCGGTCTTTCCACTTGATGGTGCCCGGGCCGCGCTAGCCTGGGGCAACCGCAGCGTGCGACAGGTCGTGGAGCAGATATCCAGCCTGGGCATGTTGGGCTTTATCGCCATCTTTATAGCGCTTAGCTTTACCGGCATTCTGGGGGCGCTCGAGCGCTTCTTCTTCAGCCTGATCGTCGCTATTTTGCAGCTGATTCCTGGTCTTTGATGTTGTCCCATCCACTGCGGCGGCGAAGCCGTCCAGTGTTCGCGCGTGTTGGGCAGCACGATGCGCTTGAAGGCTTTCAGTAGCCGCTCTGTCACGCAGCAACTGTTTCAAATGCTACCTGCAAGTGCGTCGGCTTTGAAATGGAAAAATTCAACTTCTCAAACCCGATGACTTTGCCATCTTTATCCTTCATCAGGATAACTTCGTCACCAGTTTCTTCGGCGACGTATTCATCCTGGGGATTGCCAAACCAAACCGTGAGCGTGTTGCCGACCTCGTCGTAGAACACCTTTACTTGGGCCATACCAGATCTCCTTCTTTGATAGCATCGGTTAGGTAAGCAGTTATCAGGAAGCCTTCACCATCCAGTCGCTTGGCGACCGCACATACCCAACGGCTAATGTGTTGTGGCTTGTAGAACAAGTACACGTCTCGGTCGCTTTTGCTCTGGCGGACTTCGCTCGGATTCCGAAGCGTGTCCTTGACATCGTTTTCGCGCGCAGCCATAACCGGATGCTTGATGGTGACAATCAACTCCCAGTAGGCGCGTGTCACGCGCACGCGAAATCCCGATGCAGTCATAATTTCAAACAGCACTTCACCGGGTGAAGGGGAGTCGGTCATGGGTCTATTGTAATGCTGAATGAGGTAAACACAACAAACAGTTGTTGTTATGGGCCTTGCAGTTGGTACAACACGCTTCGGATATAAGGGCATGAAGGCTTGAGCCGGATGCGAGGAAACTCGCACGTCCGGTTCTTAGCCCACTTTCCTCACCCTCGGCTTCAAACCCAGGAATGTCATCTTTGGAGCCCTTTCAGACATGCAGCTATCACTTTCTTCATTGAACAGAGCGCCACGGTATGCAGTAATGCGCATAAACTTCCACATCGCGTGTCCCTCCTTGCGTCTTGGACGAGGTATAGGGAAAATGCGTGAATGCTCTATTCAGGGCGCGGAATGTCGACAAGGGGATATCATCCATACGTTCGGTTCTTACCTCGATGGCCTTGTTAGCTGTCTCGTTCATGTCGCTAGGTTATACTATTCTTGGTAACTCCAGGAACTTCAAGCGAACGGCAAGAATCGAGTTTCATGTTACGCGAAACGGCGAAACCCGGCCGGCCAACTCCTCTTTCACCTGCTGCACCACGGTCAACCCCATGCGCAGCATGGACTCCTCGGTGAGCGCCCCCAGATGGGGCGTGGCCACAAACCGGTGGGAGAGGAGCAAAGGGTGGTCGGCAGGTAGGGGCTCAACCTCAAACACGTCTGCCGCCGCGCCGGCGGGAGGGCCGCCAGCTTCCAGCGCCACACGGAGGGCCTCCTCGTCTACGATCCCACCCCGGGACGTGTTGACAAGGAAGGCCGTCGGGCGCATCGCCTTCAACTCCCTGGCGCCGATTAGCCCGCGAGTCTCTGCGGTGAGGGGCAGATGCAAACTGATGACATCCACCTGAGGAAGGAGCGTATGTAGCTCCTCAACTCTCCTCACCCCGCTGGCGGCCCACTCCTTCTCCGGTAGGTAGGGATCGTACCCCAGGACCTCCATAGCGAAGGCCGATCGGAATAGTTCAGCGACACGCCGGCCGATGGCTCCGAGACCCACCACCCCGAGCGCCTTGCCCTGCAACTCAGTGCCGATCAGCTCCGGTTGCGGAGGCAGCCGATTCTCGCGGAGGAGCCGGTCGGCCAGGCTGATCTTGCGAACCACCGCCAGGACGAGGCCGAGGGTGAACTCCGCCACGGCCTCCAGATTCGCCTGCGGGGTGTTGACCACCCGCACACCCCGCGCGGCGGCAGCCTCCAGGTGGATATTGTCTAACCCTACGCCGTGCTTCCCGATCACCTTCAGCCGCCGGGCCCGGGCAAGATCCTCCCGGGTGATGCGCTGCGCCCGAACGATAACCCCGTCGGCCCACTCGTGCCAGGCAGCGGCGCCCACCTCCCTCCAGGTGACTACGGTGAACTCCTCCCGCAGGACCTTTAGGGCACGTTCATGAATGGGCTCGAGCACGTAGACGACCACCCGCTTTGTCCCTTCCCCGACCTATTGCAGGGGTCCGGGCGAGCCTTCGGGAAACGCCACGCCCAGATCTTTCCCGACCGCGACGAGGTGGTCGACAATCTCTCCGCTGACCGGGATCCCTCTACGTTGCCGCTCCACCTCGGTCCGCGCCTCGATCTCGCCGGGCAGCAGGACCTCCGCATGGCCGGCAGCGGGAGGACACGCTTTGAGTCCTTCGATCATCTGGTCGACACGGGCCGTGAAGGTGTCGTACCGCATGAACCGTTCAATCTCGACGGCCAGGAAGAAGTGGCCGAGATCCTGACGCTCTGCCAAGTTGTCGTAGAGGTCGGGTATGTGACGGCCGAAGTTGGCGCCCGAGAGGACCCCCGAGAGGACGTCGATGATCAGGGCGATGGCCGATCCTTTGGGTCCGCCGAAGGGGAGGACGGCACCGGCCAAGGCGGCCTCGGCATCGGTGGTCGGCCGCCCCTCGGGATCCAGGGCCCAGCCTTCGGGAATGGTCTCCCCTCGCTTCGCAGCGAGGATAATTTTGCCCCGGGCCACATTGCTGGTCGCCATGTCCAGGACGATGGGAGGGTACCTCCCCGCGGGGATACCGACGGCCAGGGGGTTGGTACCGAAATAGCGTGCCCGTCCGCCCCAGGGCGCCATGGTGGGTGGAGCGCTGGAGCAGGCAATCCCGATACAGCGCGCCTCGACCGCCTGGTAGGCGTATCCGGCTCCAGTCCCGAAGTGGTTGCTGCCCCGGACCGCCACGGCACCCGTACCCGCCTCCTGGGCCAGGGAGATCGCCGCTTCCATCGCCCGGCGACCTACCACCGCACCCATCCCGTTGTCCCCGTCGACCACTGCCACCCCGGCCCCCTTGACGTCAATCCGGATATTTGGCCGCTTATTCACCAAATCGCGCCGGAGGCGCTCGACATAGATGGGAATTCGGGTCACGCCATGGGAGTCGACACCGCGCAGATCGGCCCCGACGAGGCTTCTCCCTACCTGTTCGGCATCGGCCGGGGGCAGCCCCGCTCGGGTGAACACCTGAGCCGCGAAGTCGGTGAGGGCTTCTGCCTGAAAGTAGCGTCGGTTCATGGTCTTATTCTCTCCCATCGGCTGCCTATCCTCCCGTCCGGTTGCGGCAGGGGCGGGCTCCCTCTCCGCTAACCGGCCCCAATCTAGCTCTCCTGCTCCAAGCGACGAATGACCTCGTCAAAGCCGAGGAGTTCGAGGGTAGTCTTCCCGGCCCGCAGTTGCTGCCGGAGCTCCTCCTCGTGCGCTTCCTTCCGGCGGGCCGCCTCCAGCACCTCAGCGGCGATCTTCTTGGGCACCACAACAACGCCATCTTCGTCCCCCAGGATGAGATCGCCAGGATTCACTGTGACACCGCCAAAAGCGATGGGTACGCCGATCTCACCTAAGCTCTTCTTGGTGGTCCCCTTCATGGAGACGCCGCGACTAAAGATGGGAAAGCGCAGCTGCCGGATGCTCTCCACGTCCCGCACGGCACCGTCGATCACCAGGCCCTCGATCCCTCGGGCCATGGCCGCGGTGGTCGTCACATCGCCCCACATGCCGGCCTCCGTGTAGCCGCCCGCGTCGGCGACAAGAACGTCGCCCGCCTGGGCCGCATAGATGGCCTGGTGGAGAGTGAGGTTGTCGCCGACGCGGGCTCGCAGGGTGAACGCTGTCCCGCACATCCGAATCCCCTGCCAGAGCGGGCGGAGTCCTGCATCCAGCGCTCCCCGCCTGCCCATGACCTCGTGGACCGAGGCTGTAGACACCGCCCGGAACCCTTGCAGGATGCCGGGATCCACCGCTTTAGCCGCTGCTGTATTACCAATCACTGTCACCACTCCTTTCTTTCAAGGCTTCAGCCTTGGCTCGAGCAGGCCGCGTAACTCGTAGAGCTCCTCGACGTCCTGAGGGCTGATACTAGTAACTATCCAGCCGATTCGACCCCGACGCTGCACCAGATCCGAGGATTCAAGAACGTGCAAGGTGTCTCGTATGGGGGTGCGACCAATAAAGTGCGCGAATTTCTTCACTGTACTCCCCCTAAAGTGCTCGCCTGCAAATTTCGGTTAGGTCATCCGCCTTAGTTAAGCGTGGGTTCACTGCGATATTTCCACTTTTCATAGCCTCCTCAACAATCCTTGGTATGGCGGCCTCTTTGAGACCGAAGGCGCTGAGTCCAGATGGGATGGGGAGATCGGCTGAAAGTTGCCTGACTGCCCCCACGGATCGCTGCGCGGCGTCACGGGCAGTTAAGCCTTGAACATTCTCACCGAGCGCTTGGGCAACGTCGATGTAGCGGGGAATGTTCGCAGGCAGGTTGTATTCCATAACGTGAGGGAGCACAATGGCATTCGCGATTCCGTGGGGGATCTTGTGTTCCCAGCTACCCAACGGCATGGCAAGGGCGTGTGAGATCCCTAGTCGGGTGGGGTTCATCGCAATGCCTGCCAGAGTGCTACCGAGCATCATTCCGTAACGACTTTCCCGATCACGCCCGTTTAGCGTCGCGGTACGAAGATGCTTTCCGATCAATTCTATTGCGCGTAAGGCTAACGTCTGGGATATGGGCTGTGTTGCGTTGTTGACGTATGACTCTATGGCGTGCGTTAAGGCGTCCATGCCAGTACTAGCGGTAAGGTGGGGCGGCAGTGTCATGGTGAGTTCAGGATCACAGAGAGCGACTTTGGGAAATACCGCCGCACCGCCAACGCTTACTTTGGTGTGGGTTTCATCATCGGTGATTACTGACCAAAAGCTCACTTCGCTTCCGGTTCCGGAAGTGGTCGGTAGCGCTATAACAGGTAGCGGCGCAGTCTTGACCTTATCGAGCCCCACAAGCCGGGTGATGGGTTCCTCATTGGTTGCTGCGATGGCCACCGCTTTAGCAGTGTCGAGTGCACTTCCTCCACCTATCCCGACGACGATGTCGCTGTTGTTGTGCTTCAGATCCTGTACTGCTGTATAAATGGCTGTCGTACTGGAATCCTGAGGAACGTCGGTAAAAACCGCATAAGGGATATTTGCTCGGCCAAGTCCAGCAGTAACTTTGGAGAGTATGCCAGCGGCATCCACACCTTCATCGGCAACAATCAGTGCCCGGGTCCCCTTAAGTTTCCAAATATGGTCGGCAAGGGTGTTTGACACGCCAAAACCAAGCACGATCTCTGTAGGCAGTGCCGGGAAGGTGAATGTCTGAGATGGGTTCATGATCGGCCTCCGTAGCCTCAATCTGGGTTTCTGCCTGGTTGGGGTAAGGAAATGCCCGCTTGTGCAGCAAGTTCATTCAGTTGACCTACCACATCACTCAACAGTGGTAGCCCCTCCGCTCGACGTTGGTTCTTTACGCGCCGTTCAAGGTTCCCTGGCGCAAGCACGCTGTCAAATCCTAGCGCTGGTGGTACATATTTTAGCTGAGAGAGGAGGTCGTCCACGCGTTCGGTAAAGATATCGAGGGAGATAAACTGCCCGACATCAATGGTTAGGAAAAAATGGCCAATGTTCCGTTCAGCTTCAAGGCTCTCAAGCGTGTTGAGGCGACTTCCGTAGGCAGCGCCTGAAAGAACATCGAGCAAACGATTGCGGAAAGCTGAGGGTTCTGTTGGTAAACTGCAAGGTGAAGGCACCATTTGCTGGTGGGTCTGTCGTTGGTCAGTGGGGTTTCGTCAAGGTCAAGAAGGCACAGTGAATCGGGTGTGATATCGCCTAACATTTGACCTGTAGGGGTTATCAGGATGATGTCTCGCCAGCGGGCGCTAACGTTTCCTCCCGAGCCATACACCATTCGCCTGATGTAGAGCGCGATGCAGACTCGGCTCAGTTCCTCCTTGAGTTGAGCAAAGCTTTCGTCTATTTGAGCATCGTTCAATATAGTCATGAGAGCAGTTCCTATAGCATGAATTGACCGCCGTTGATATCCACAGTCTCACCCGTGATATATCCGGAGGCCTCCGAGGCAAGGAAACGCACTGCCTCCGCTACCTCATTGGGATGTCCTACACGCTGAAGGGGAATGGTCGCTATATCTGCCTGAAGCTGCTCCTCCGTACGCCACCCAATCATAGACGTGTCGATCATTCCCGGGGCCACGGCGTTGACACGTACGTTGTGCCTGGCAAGCTGGTTTGCTAAAGCTCGTGTAAGGCCCAGTAGGCCTGCTTTCGCAGCGCAATAGTGTACGCCGGCCATCATCGCTCCGGTACGAGCGACGACCGAAGAGATATTGATGATCGAGCCGGAACGCCGTTCTATCATTCCCGGGGCGACTGCCTGCGCAAGTAGAAACGCTCCCTTTAGGTGAACCTCTAGCATGCGGTCCCAGTCGGCTTCGCTGGTTTGGAGGAACGATTGAGGCTGCGTCCATCCTGCGTTGTTTACCAATATCTGAACCGGCCCGAGTCTTTCCTCAACTGTGCTGACAATGCGGCGAACGTTCGCTGCTCGCGCCACATCGCCTTGGGCACTGATCACATTGGTTACGCCTGAAAGCTCCTCACTGAGCTGACGGGCGGCTTTTTCATTACTGACGTAATTTATAGCGATGCTCGCACCATCTCTAGCTAACGCACGGCAGATGGCCTGCCCGATGCCGCCCGTGCCGCCCGTTATTAAGGCAACCTTTGCTTCGAGGGGTCGTGACTGCATGTTCCTCCTAATCCATGTAGGCCCCGCCGTTGACATCAAGGGTGTAACCGGTGATGAAGCTTGCTTTGCTGGATACCAAAAAGAGCACAGCCATCGCGACGTCTTCCGGTGAGGCCAGGCGCCCCAAGGGGATTCGTTGACTAATGGACTCGAGTTGTTGTGTGGATCGACCCTTTGTCATAGAAGTTCGGGCCGTGCTGGGCGCCACGGCGTTGACGCGTATATTGTGCTCGGCCACCTGCTTAGCCACTTGCTTGGTTAAGCCGATCAGGCCGGCTTTGCTAGCGCAGTAGTGTGCTCCAGTGAAGGACCATGAGCTTTTGGCGCCAAGGGACGCAATATTGACGATGCTGCCGCAGCGGTGTTTGATCATACCTGGGAGTATTGCTTTGATGCAATTGAAGGGGCCTTTAAGGTTCACGTTCAACATGCGATCCCAATCACTGTCGTCGACCTCTGTAACGAAGGCGTCCTGTAGGATGCCTGCGCAGTTGACCAGGGCAGCGATGGGGCCGAGGCGCTGCCCCACTTCCTTCACGGCCTCCTCAACTTGAGAGTAGGCGGCAACGTCCACCGTCCAGGCACCCAGAGGGCCCAGGTGAGCAAGCCGCTTGGCGAATTCATGTAAACCTCCAGCATCGAGATCCAGCAGGGCCACGCTTGCGCCTTGCCTCACGGCGGTTTCGGCGATAGCGGCCCCTAGCCCACTTGCGGCACCGGTAACCACAACAACCTGCCCTTCAAGATCACCCATATCAGATTATGCACACCCCCTCTGCTCATTACCGGAGTAACGTCGGCAGAAACAAGGCGATTTGGGGAAAGATCGTGACCAGGAGAAGCGCCACTAAAAGGGGAATATAGTACGGAATGAGGCCGCTAATCATCTCGCTGATATCGATCTCAGCAACCTTAGCAACTGCATACATCACGATGCCCAAGGGTGGGGTCAGCAAGCCTATCATGAGGTTGAGGACCATGACGATGCCGAAGTGGATCGGATCGATGCCGACGGCAGTTATGACGGGCAGGAGAATCGGAACGAGTACTACTATAGCGGCGTTCGCTTCCATGAAAAGGCCAACGACGAGCAGAAACACATTAAGGATCAGCAACGTCAGAAGCGGATCGGCGGTAAGGACGGTAAAAGTCTCTAATACCGCTTGGGGAATGCGCGCATGTGCAACCAGCCAAGCATACAGGTTGGCAGCAGCAATGATAAAGAGAATCATGGCGCTGTCGCGCATGGTCTCAGCGCAGATCCTGTAGAGATCTTTTAAGGACATTTCTCGATAGATGAGCATCGCCAGAATGAGCGCATACACCACGACAACCGCAGAAGCCTCCGTCGGTGTAAAGATGCCTGACCAAAGACCCCAGATCAAGATGGCAGGGGCTAGTAAAGGCAAAAAGGCGCTTCGGAAACTGCTTAGGAGTTCCAGAAAGCTTGGCCGTGCCTCAAGCGGAAAACCTGCACGGTACGATTGAATCCCGCAGAAAACCATGAGGCAGAACGCCATCACCAAACCTGGAAGCAGCCCTGCAATGAAAAGGCCGGTGATCGACACATTCGCGAGCACACCGTAGATCACCAACGGTATGCTGGGCGGGATGAGCGGCGCGATCGTTGAGGAGGAGGCGGTAACAGCAGCGGAGAAGCGTTTTGGGTAGCCAGCTTCCGTCATCGCTTTCATCACCACGGTACCAAGGCCCATGGCGTCAGCTACCGCAGAACCTGACTTTCCTGCGAAGAGGATAGATGCGAAAATGTTGACCTGCCCAAGTCCGCCTGGCAGGAACCCAACGGCACGCTGGGCAAAACCGAAGATCCGCTTCGTCACACCGCCCACATTCATGATCTTGGCAGCCAGAAGGAAGCAGGGAATGGCTAGCAGCGGAAAGGTGTTGACTCCAGCAAATAGGCGTTGCGCAACCATGGCATAGGGGATATTGTCAAAGCCTCGCTGAATGACCATCATTATTAACGAGGTGGTTCCGAGTGCCAAGGCAGCGGGAACCCCGATGAGAAATAGCAGGATAAGGATACTAATGAAAGCGGTTGGAATCACTGGTGGACCCGCTCCTCAAGGTGCGCTTTCGAGGACGATTTTCCCTTTACCAGGAACAATGCAGCCTGCAATGTTTCGATAAAGATGAGCATCACGATGGTGGCGGCTGAGATGCCGATAATGACGTAGGTATATCCGATTCGCCACCAGGGAATGGTGGTCGCGAAAGTGTTCCAGGTCGTTTGCGCCATGACGGAGCAGCCTATCGTCAGTGAAACCATGAACCAGCCCATCAGCAGGTTCACGAGTAAGCCTAGAGAAACGCGTACCCTGTGTGGCAGGCGGTTCACCAGGTAATCGACACGAATGTGGTCGCGACGCATCCAAACGACAACGGCGCCCAGAAAGGTGAAGGTGGCGTTGAGAAGACGAGCCAGCTCCTCGGTCCAAAAAGCGGTTATTGGCAGCGCAAAGCGGAAAAGAAGTTGCAAGATAATGGTTGCGACCATTGCGATAAAGGCAATGGTCGCAACCGTTTGAAACACGTTATAGAGTAAGCTCGGTCGGAACTTGTCTTGGCTGTTCATGGAGCAGCGAATCGCTGATTCAACTCGTTTACGGCGTCCAGTACGCCAGGTGCCCAAGTCCTCTCGGCGAGTCGTTGAATGGCCGGTTGCGCTGCTTGCCAGAACGCTTCGCGGTCGGGTTCAATGAGTTCCATGCCATGCTCTTCGACTAAGGCCTGACAGAATGCCGCAATCTGTTCCTGAGCAACTTGGTCCCCGTACCGCGATGCTTCCGCGGCGGCCTCAATGATGATCTGACGTTGTTCCGGTGTCAAGCGATTGAGGAACTGTGTGCTAGCAGCCCAATGAAAGAGGTTGGGTAGGTGCGCAGTCATGATCAGGTGGCTTTGAACCTCATAGAGGCGCGCCTGATAGATGCTGATGCAAGGGTTCTCTTGCGCTTCGACCACGCCGGTTTGTAGGGCACTGAAAACTTCTGGCCAAGCCACCGGTGTCGGGCGTGCACCCACTTCGCTCCAGGCTATGACCCAGCTCTCGATCTCAGGAACACGCAAACGAATGCCTCGGATGTCGGCCGGGGTTCGCGCGGCTCTATTGGCGGTGAGGTGGCGGTCGCCCCGGCGCTGCATGCCAACAACGATGATGCCCTGGTTTTCGATCGCTTCCCGCAGCTGCTGACCCACCTCGGTATCCCAGTAAGCCATGGCGGCTTCGGCGCTGCGGAAAACGAACGGCACCACCTGAGGGGCAAAACGTGCTGCTAACATTGAGGGGAGCATATCGCCAAATATGGAGAGCGCAATCTCACCGATTTTTAGCTGCTGAATGTTGTCTATTTCGCTCCCAAGAACGCCTCCTGGGTAAGTTATGACGACGAGTTGTCCTCCGCTACGTTCCGCAACCAATTCGGCGAACCGCTCAACCGCTTCATGGTCGGGGCCTGGTGGAGTGGTATGCAGTGCGAAGGGGATTTCAATTTGGGCTGTGGCGACAGACAGGAAAAGGGCCACAGAGATCATGATCAGCAGCTTGCGTATCTGTTTCATAAAGAGTCCTCCTCCGTAAACCAAGAGCCTGAATGAGCCGTTAGCAAGGCTGGTGTCCAAGTTGTATGCATTTAACGCGCTTTGACCTCCTTACATGCAGCGCACGGTCGGCCATGTCTTGTCATATTTTTCGGTACCTGATAGCCTCCAAAAGGTTTGGATCAACAAGCCGCTTCAGCGAACTTGAGGCTATGACCGGCAATCGGCATTTGACAAATTCCGTGCTTGCTGATCTTACTAAATATTAAATAACCACGCCCCTTTCTTAAGTTTTCAGTGCCACTGCTAGATAACGTATCTCACCTTAGAGCAGTTCTAAGCACTTCTAGGCTCTAACCTTAGCACCCAGTTTGCATGATGCATTGTACATACTGTAAGATGCTTCTGTCAAGAGGCGTCTTGACCTCTCGTCCAAGGAGTCGCCATTATGAGACTTGATGCCAGCCAAGGGTTTAACTTTTTACCGCTGCCGACTGATATCCACTTTGGCTACGGAAGCCTTCAGCGTTTGCCGGAGCGGATTGGAAGCTTGGGGGGTAAAAAGGTCTTCCTCGTGACCGACCCTGGACTTAGCGAAGCGGGAATCATCGCTCAAGTCAAAGACCTGCTCTCTCACGCAGGTATAGGCTTCAGCATTTTTGCTGAAGTCAAGCCGGACTCGGGCTCGAGCCTCATCATGGACGCCACCGAGCGACTCCGCGACTCCGGAGCCGACGTGGTGGTCGGTGTGGGCGGCGGCAGCTCGCTCGATACCGCCAAGGCCGTGGCGGCCATGGCCGAGGCGTCAAAGCCGCTCCTTGATTACCTCGGCTTGGGCAAGCTCAGCCATAAGCCCCTGCCGACCATCGCTATCCCAACCACAGCAGGCAGCGGCAGCGAGGTAAGTCTGTGGTCCGTCTTTGTCAATGACGAGACTGGGCTCAAGGTCGCCATCGGCAGCATCTTGCTCTACCCGGACGTTGCTATTTGCGACCCCGAACTTACGCTCGGTCTGCCTCCCTCTCTTACGGCAGCGACAGGCATGGATGCGCTCACCCACGCGATAGAGTGCTACACCAATAACGCCTGCCAGCCGATTTCTGCCTCCCTTGCCCTTGCTGCCATCGAACTGATCGGCAAGCACCTCCGTAGCGCTGTGCTCAACGGTAGAAATCGCGAGTCGCGCTACGCTATGCTGTTAGCGAGCACCATGGCGGGCATGGCCATGAACTCTACCCGCTTAGGCTTGGCGCACGCCCTAGCCATGCCGCTAGGGAGCTGGAGCCTTAAGATTCCTCATGGCGCGGGGAATGCCATCACCCTGCCTATCGTCATGAACTTCAACTATTCGGCTGAGCCGAGCCGATACGCTATGGTTGCCAAGGCACTGGGCGAGCGGGTAGAAGGTCTGACGGTGCTCGAGGCTGCCGCCAGCTCGGTAAAGGCTGTAAGGGCTTTAGCGAACGACTTGGGCATACCGAAGGGTCTTAAGGAACTCGGCCTGGAAAAAGAGCATATCCCGCGGGTCGTGGAAGAGGCGATGAAGAGCGGCAACGTCGTGGTGAATCCCCGTCAGGCTAGAGCGGAAGACCTAACGCGCATTTTGGAAGCGTCCCTATAGCGAGGAGAGCAATGAAACGGTTTGAGAATTTTATCGGTGGTGAGTGGGTTACTCCAAGCAGCGGTTCTTACTACCAGAACTACAACCCGGCGCAGCCACAACAGGTTCTTGGCGACTTTCCCAGTTCTACCGCAGCAGACGTCGACAGGGCAGTAGAGGCAGCGTCAGAGGCTTTTAAGACTTGGCGTGAGGTGCCGGGCCCGCAGCGGGGCATGCTCCTCTACCGCTTCGCGGAGCTACTGGACAATGCTAAAGAGGAGTTAGGCAAAATCATCACCCTCGAGCAGGGAAAAGCGCTTACCGAGGCTGTTGGCGAAGTGGCTCGAGCAGGCAGCGAAGCGCGCTTTATGGCCGGAGAAGCAAGTCGCATTGGCGGGCGCACCTTCCCGAGCGAGCGCACAGGCTATTC
>JGI24111J20145_1000167_pt1 | contig 16233 bp, 20 predicted proteins | sample SubbioR11Jul_8B1_FD_20145 | JGI IMG/M metagenome (IMG submission 20145)
ACGTAAATGCGCCACCTTTTTTCGGCAACAATGCACCATCACTTTTCGGCAAAAGTGCGCCACCCAAATGACGGACGCAAAAATAAAGTGGCTGGAAATTTAAGGTTCAGTAGATAGGGCTGGCACCTCCTCAAGCAAGCGACTGCGGCCTTGGGAGCGGAAACTGGGGCCGCGAATGACAATCACCTCGGCGCGGTCAAGTAGTCTGTCCAACCCGGCAGACGCGAGCAAGGGATCGAGAAACAGATCCGGCCACTCGTTGGGGGCGCGATTACTGGTAATCAGAATACTGCCACGCTCGTAACGCTCGTTAATCACGTCATAGAGATCCTCCGGCCCGGGCGGTTGGAGCGGTTTCAGGCCGAAGTCATCCAAGATAAGCAGATCGGGACGGAGATATCCAGCCAGACGGCGTTCCCAGGAACCATCTGCGCGACCGCCGTTGAGATGTTGAAGCATCTTCTGGGTGTTCACGAAAAGCACATCCAATCCCTGTCGGGCGGCTTCCTGCCCCAGGGCCTGGGCCAAATGCGACTTCCCAACGCCTGTTTGACCACAAATCAGCACATTGCGCTTCTGGCGGACGAACTCACAGGCTGCCAAATTGAGGATTTGCTGGCGGTTGAGATGGGGATTGAAGTGGAAGTCGAAATCCTCCAGTGTTTTGGTGGTGTTCAGTGCCCCTCGCCGCAAGCGTAGATTGAGCTGCTTTTGCGCCCGGCGATCCACCTCATCCTCCAACAGACGGGAAAGGAACTCAACATAGCTCCACTGCCCGTCAATGGCCTGCCGGTTGCGCGCCTCCATCGTTTCCAACACCCCCGACATACGCAGTTGGCGAAGTTTTTCTGAGAGTTGGTGATTCAGTTCCATGACGGCACCTCCACCAACGTTCCGACCAACTCAGCGGCGCTGCGCGCAAAGGTGGTTGCATACGGGATCTCGACCGGGATGGGTGTTTCTTGGTGTTCCAGCCCGTTTTTCAGAATGCCTTTTACCGTCTTGTAACTCGGATCATCGTATTCAATCGCTTTGTTACAGGCCGCTTCCACCCGGTCTGGGTTGTATTTCTTTGCCAGCTGGACCAATAACCCGGCGGTGTGCAGCCGGTCAAGGAAGGGATGTTCGAACAGTTTTTGGACGATCTGTGTGGTTAGCGGGCCAATTTTTTCGGCTTCTTCCAACACGTTTTTTCGGCTGCGGGTCAATCCAGGCAACTTCTCCGTTGGAATGTGCTCCAGCTTGGTGACCCGCTCGCCTGCCTGGCGCGCCCGCTCGTGGGTAGCCTCCAGCTTGTAATCCAGGTTGTAAATCCGCACCTGCTGTGTTCCGCCGCAAATCCAGGCCGACCCAGGATACATGCGCTGTGGAACCGAGTAGAAGGCATTTTCAAAGCTCACGTAACAGTCGCGGTAGATTTTCACTTTCTTCCAGATGGCCAAATCGTACGGCGCGCAGGGCAGTGGTTTCAATTTCGCCTTTTCCACTTCCTCGAACCGTTTGAGCGGCACTTCGTGAGTGGTGCCATGCTCGCGCAGTCCGGCGGTTGTCAGGCACCAGGCGCGCACCTCACGGTTGGCCTGAGTGATCTGGCTTGCTTCACGTCCACCCAGGAAGTTCCGCACCACGTAATGCACCCCGCCTTGTTCGACCTTTCCCTTATGCTCCGGCGTCGCCACCCGGCAAGGCGCCAGCAGGAACTCATAGTGGACGGCACACTCCTGATAGCTGGATTGCACCTGCGGATCGTCCCAGATGGCCTGGATAATGGCGGTTTTCAGGTTGTCCAGCACCACCCGTCCCGGCACACCCCCAAAGAATTCGAAAGCGTTGCGGTGGCAGCGCAGCCAGGTGGTCACTTTCTGATCCCAGACGAATTCCACGTATACGTGACGGCTCCACGACAGCAACATGACAAACGCCCAGGCTTTGCGTAGTTTCCCTGTCTCCGGGTCAATCATCCGCCCAGCGTATCCGAAATCCACCTGAGCCTCTTCTCCCGGTTTGCTTTCCAACCTGGCCACGGTCTTGGGGGTGCGCGGTTTCAGTTTGCGCGCCAGCCGGTACACCGCCGCATAGCTCCCGGTAAATCCACGCTCCTGGAGCCGTTGGTGGATCGCTGCCACCTCGACACCCTGATCCAGTAGTTCCTGAACCTTTTCACGAAAGGCTTNCGCCGATGAATTGTTCTGCGGTGGGGTCTTTTCCGGCAGGCTGGTTTCCAGGCGTTCGGCCAGCTCTTCCGGCACAGGGAGTGTCCCTTCCAGCAAGTTCTGCTCTTGGGCCCATTCCCGGTAGCGCTTGATCGTCCGCCGGTTCACTTTCAGATCGCGTTGGATCTGCCGATCGCTCGATCCTGCGCGTATGTGTATGAGTAATCCTCGAATGTCCATTAGTTTTAGCTTTCTCTCGCTCATGGTTCCTCCCGGTATTTTCTCTTACCGGAAGGATAACGGATCCGCTCGCATCCGAGGGTGGCGCATTTTGGGTGAAAATCACTGGCGCATCGTTGGTGAAAACCTGTGGCGCAGTGTTGGTGAAAACACCTGGCGCACTGTGGGTGAAAATCTATGGCGCATTATAGGGTGAAAACTGACAAAAGATAAAGGCAAGGCGCAAAACGTGGAGCGTTGGGTGATTGCGCTGCTGCAAAAGCGTACCTTTTTCAGCCTGGCAGGGCTCAACAAAGCCATCCGCGAACAGCTCGATGGGCTGAACAACAAAGTCATGTTGGCGGTGTGCCGCTCGCGGCAGCAGGAGTTCAAAGGCATCGACCGCCCGCACCTGCGCCCCTTGCCAGAACTGCCCTATGAATATACCGCACGCAAGGCCGCAGTCGCTTGCTGGAGGAGGTGCAGCCGCTGACTACTGAACCTTAAATTTCCAGCCACTTTATTTTTGCATCCGTTATGGAAGTGGCGCATTGTTGCCGAAAAGCACTGGCGCATCTTTGCCGAAAAGAGGTGGCGCATCGTTGGGGTGTAAATTGACAGAAGTGCTTAACTTTATCAAAGTGCTATCCGGAAATGGCTTCATCCAGCCTTTTGATTGGATGAAATGGCAGGAAGGAGAGAAGTTAGTGGATAATCCCGCGCTGCTTAGCAAAGCTAACCTGCAACCGCTTCGCAAGCCGCTGACTGCGCATGTGCGCGCTGACCGTTTTACAAAAGGTCACCTGGCTGCCATGTTTGAATCGGGGCATAGGACGATGATCCTGAAGCGGATGGCGGAAATTCACAACCTAATATAAACTTGCCTCTAAGATAATTCCTGATCACAGCCTTCTGGATAAAATTTTTTCTGGATCAACAAAGCCGTCTTGTGAAGACAATATGGAAATTCTATTGCAATAAGATACCATTTATGGTATCTTATCCGCATGGAATTTTCCAAATTGGTTAAAATCATCAAAGATGAGCCGGTCTTCGATACGGGACTGCTTCTTGCCGGCAATGCCAACCCGCGCGAGATCCGTCGCCAACTCTCACGCTGGAAGCAGGCTGGCAAAATCTACCAACTCCGGCGTGGTCTGTATTGCCTGGCGCCCCCGTTTCAAAAAGTAAATCCTCATCCTTTTTTGGTTGCCAACCACATGCTTACAGCTTCTTATGTTAGCCTGCAGTCGGCGCTGGCGTATTATGGCATGATCCCTGAATACGTGCCGGTGACCACCAGTGTCACCACCAGCCGGCAAGCCCACTGGGAGACGCCATTTGGAATCTTTGACTTCCGCCACATTCAAGTGGACTTTTTTTATGGCTATCGATTAGTAGATCTCAGGGAGAAACAGCGCGCCTTCATCGCCAGCCCGGAGAAAGCTTTGCTGGACCTGGTCTACCTACAGCCGGGAGGGGAGTCGCTCGATTATCTCGCTGAGTTGAGGCTCAATAACCTGGACCGGCTGGACTGGCGGCTCATCAGCCAACTTGCAGAACAGGTTGGTAAACCCAAGCTTCTGCGTGCAATTGGGATGATTCGGGCGCTGGCGGGCGAGGAAGGAGAGTTTGAAAGCTTGTGAAAGCGTACATTGAACAGCTATTAAGAACCGTAGACGATCCAATCAAGGGTCGAAACCTGCTGCGTGAATATTTGCAGGCCAGAATCTTAGAGAGCCTGCAGCGCGCCGGGGCGATGGTTTCCCTGGCTTTTCATGGCGGCACGGCGCTGCGTTTCTTGTATGCCATCCCTCGTTTTTCCGAAGATCTGGATTTTGCCCTCGAGAGATCGCAATCCAGTTATGATTTTCGTGCTTACTTGCGAACTATTCAGGGTGAATTTGAAAAGGAAGGGTATCAGGTGGGAGTGAAGCTAAACGACAAAAAGACAGTAAACTCCGCCTTTGTGAGATTCAGCAATCTTCTCTATGAATTTGGCCTTTCTGCACAAAGAGATGAGGTGTTGGCTGTAAAAATTAAAGTGGATAAAAATCCACCGGCTGGGGCGGAGCTGGAAACCACCCTTATCCGGCGACATGTCACCTTGCACTTACAGCACCACGACCGCGCCTCGCTCCTGGCAGGCAAACTGCATGCTTTATTCCAACGCCGATATGGAAAAGGGCGCGACCTCTATGACCTTATGTGGTACCTCAGTGATCCGGATTGGCCAAATCCAAACCTCACTCTCCTTCAGAATGCCTTGCAACAGACTGGCTGGGACGGACCTGTCCCAGACGAGAAGAACTGGCGGGATATCCTCTGTCAGCGAATGCAGAGAATTGATTGGAAGAAAAGCGTTGCCGATGTAAAGCCATTTCTTGAGAGAGGAAATGAGGTCGATTTATTAACTAAGGAAAATTTTGAAAGACTATTGGATTGTTTCCTCGAGTAAAGAGGTTGTTGATAAAGTAGAATAAATTGAGATAACCAGGTAACCTAGCCCAACAAATCAAAGCAAAAAGCTGATAATGCGTCTACTTCTACTCAAAATCTATCCACATACCGATCCAAATCACCTCCTTTCAGCATATACCGACACTTCACCCCTGGTTATCAGGCTGAAACAGCTTGTATCTTGAAACCTACACCGGTCAACAGCTTGACCATGCGTTTCAGGTTGAGCATGATCGCCGTGAAAAAGGCCTGAACAGCAAATCGTGTTTCCCCAAGATAACGGCAGCGACCCAGACCATGTCCTTGTTTGGCTTCCCCAAATTTGTGCTCGATCTTGTAGCGTTCCTTGAGCCCCTGGCGATATTGAGGTGTTTGCACTAATTCAAGCCAGACCTGCTTGTTCGCATTGGCGCTTTCATTGCTCAAATGGCACAGATGCCAGGTTTCGCGGCCTCGGTGACCACTAAGGTGCTTCATAAGAAGCGGCCTGATCTCATTCCAATTCTGGATAACCAGGCTATCTTTGGCGCTTATATGAACCCCATCTGGCCGCAAAAACAGGCGCGCAGCCACACCGTAAAAGACCAGGATCTGAGGAGCAAGGCAATGGATTGGATAGGGTATGATCTTAACCGGCCAGAGAATGTCGATGTTTGGCATGTGCTTCATGCAATCGAGCCGGCACGCACCCGAATTCAGCTATTCGACAGCGTTTGGTGGATGTACTTTCGATTGATTCAGCCAGTTGTTAAGTAAAAAAGTTAAAGACCTGCTATAAGAAGGCAAGCGGTCAAAACGCAGAACCTTAACAATTTATCTAATACCGTTGGGACGCTGTTCTTTGTGAACAACAAAAATGCAGGCCAGGAGCTTGCGGCACACAACGCCTGGCGCAGTGCCATGATGTTTGCCTCGTCGAGCTTTTTCTTGTAGTATGCCTTGAGCGAATCGTCGTGCGGCAGCGCAGCAGTGGCGGCCATCCAGAGGTCCAGGCCAAAGTGCATCAGTTCTATTCACGCTTTTTCTCCTAATCTACAAGATTGAAACAACATGGAGTAAACGAAGGTAAAATCAGCCATTCGAGGCTGATTTTATTGCACAATATTACTCCAAGTTAATCAATATCTTGTGGTAATAAATCTTGGCAAAATATCTGATCAATTTTTTATACGGTCTGCCAACCTACTCGAATACCCATTTTCACTGTCCGCTGTTTTGTCGAAACACCCGGGCGCAGTAAGCCACATTCGCTTCGTCCAGGAGAGTCTTGCGACCATCCATGCCGAACTGGCAGATCAGTCCTCGCTGCATCCAGCGGGTGAGGGTAGAGGTGTTGAGCTTGTATTTCCTGCCGGCTTCGTTGATGCTGATTGGCAATCCGCGCAGCTCCTCGTTTTCCCGGTATTCAGGCAGCGCCTCTTTAGGAAGTACTTCATTCACACTCTGCTGGCTGATCCCAATAGTGCCGTCCGTCATCAGCACCGCGCGGAGCCTGCCGTCATCAACCGATTGGAAAACGGAATCTAAATTCAACCCGAGCTGGCAGGCAGCCTGTTCAGGAGTGATGTAGAGGTCGAGGTGAGAAGGATCCAGTTTCAGTAATGCCAGTCTAATATTTCATATCGTTAATAATCCAATGAATGCATATTAACAAGAAACCACCGAAATCCTAAGGGTCGAAGCATTTTCGGCGTAGAATTAACCCAGGAGCAGCGATGAACTAAAATGAATTTCGCGACATATGGCACGATGCTGTACGAGAAGCTCGCCTGCAAATCCCATATCCAATGGGTCCTACCGAGCGGATCAATCTACACGATATGAGCCGATCTTATGAATTGGAGATTTATGGTGGCATGCATCCCAACTCCAAGCCTTTTCATTTGACTGCAACGATCGCATGGGAATGGGATACCACACTATCAGCGCGTTATGCGACAACCGAAGAAGATATGCTCATGCTGATCTTCGGCGATTCTGGCATCCACACTGAGGATAAGGTCCCTCCCCAACTGCGGATGGATGTTTGCCTTTCTGCGGGTGTGCCCTACGGAACCGTATTCCCCATGCCTAAGTTTGGTCAGTGGCAGCGCTGGGTCAGGCAGGTCAGCGACGAATTGCAATTAATTTTGCCAACCGGTTACGACGAAGATGGAGGGATATACGCTTACAGCGATCCGATCCAGGCCAATGTGAAACTGCTGGAAGATGGCCGGCTCAACCTGGAAAGCATGACCTTCAAAGCCTGGCAAGCGATTAAGCTGCCCCGCCAGTGGGACGATCCAGAAAAGAGAGATCCTTCTCCTGTAGGGGAACTGCAGGATTTTGCGAGCCGAATCGCCAAGACTATGAGTGCAATGGAAAACGGCCTGGCGCACCTGGTGAAAAGCAAATCATCATGAAGAGGTTGTTGAACGTGTGATGGTTTATTTATGGTCGGTTGGCCCCCAGGGCGCGACCAATGCTCAGATACGCGGCGCAACTGGAATTGAGCCTCATCAACAGGTTTATATGATCACCAGGAGCTGAAACGAAAGGGCAGGATCGCCAGCCGTAGAGATAGTCGTGAATGGCTGTTTTTTCTAAGCGAATCGGCTGGTGATTTGCTCCAAAGCCCTGGCCAGGCTGCCCCCGTTACCCCTTTACCCAAGCTAACTGCGGCCCAATTCGAAAACCTGGCGCGAGGTGTTTTCGGACAACGGTTTGGCGCACCGCCACCGTGATTGTTTCTCAGGTGCCGGTAACTGAGTGGCATGCTCGCTTTCCCGATCCTACTTTAGCCGATGCCGTTCTCGACCGAACCATTCATAACGCCTACCGCCTGTCCCTGTTCGGCGATTCTCCAAAGAAAATTGCGCGGATCCCGGTCCATGCCGCACACTTAATGTACAATACTTTTGATCAGCCTTTTCTCTCTCCTCCCTGTGCGGCTTACTCCGGTTTCCCTGTGCAATTACACCGGATTTCGCAATGGGTCGGGATGGACAGTGATTAATCCTTAAGAAGGTAGAATATGAGCGATCCGATCATAGAAATCAAGGATTTCCGAAAAACATATGGCAGTCATGTGGCTGTGGAACGCGTCAGTTTTGAGGTAAACCATGGTGAGATCTTTGCGCTGCTCGGGCCAAATGGCGCTGGAAAGACCAGCACCCTGGAGTGTCTGGAAGGTCTGCGTCAACCCAACGGGGGCTCAATGCGCGTGGCTAACATGGACCCGGCGAAGGAATCACATAAGTTGCGCAACATCATTGGCGTGCAGTTGCAGTCAGCCGGGTTGCCCGAGGCAATCACACCGGATGAGGCGATGAAATTCTTCTGCGCCTATCACAATGTGGCTCCGCGCTTTGATCTGCTGGAGCGCCTGGGGTTGATGCCCAAGAAGAACACCCAATTCTATGAACTCTCCGCCGGGCAGCAGCGCCGGCTTGTTTTGGCATTGGCAGTAGCCCATAAACCTAAAGTCGTGTTCCTGGATGAACCCACCGCCGGCCTGGACGTGGCTTCGCGCGTCGAACTGCATAAGTTGATCCGCGAACTCCAGACGCAGGGCACTACCATCATCCTGGCAACCCATGATATGGCTGAAGCCCAGGAAATGTCTGACCGGGTGGCTATCCTGTTGAACGGGCAGATTGTCACTACTGGCACACCACTGGAGATCACCGCCTCCGGAGCCGGACTGACCAAGATCTCGGTGCGCACCCAAAATGGCTGCCTGGTGAACACCACGCCTTGTTTCCCTGCGGTTGAGCAGCAAAAGATGAAGGAAGATTATTGCATCTACTTCAGCCGGGATATCGGGCCGACTGTTTCTGCGCTCATCACCTATATNGATAAACAGAAGGACGCACTGATCGACCTGCGCGTGGAGCGGCCGTCCCTTGAGGACCGCTTCCTGGAGATCACCGGTAAGGAAGGTGCCAAATGAACGCATTCCTCCATCACTTTGCTTTTGAGTTCCGCACCGGCATCCGCAACAAGCCGATGCTTCTGATGAATTACCTGTTCCCGCTGGGGTTCTACTTGCTGATGGGTTTCATCATGCCCGCTATCAACCCACCCTTCCGCGAGGCCATCATCCCCGCGCTGGGGGTTTTTGCCATTCTGGCAACCACCCTGCTGGGGATTCCTGACCCGTTGGTGAACGCCCGCGAGAACGGGATATTCCGCAGTTATAAGATCAACGGCGTTCCATCCGTCTCGATCCTGGCCATCCCGACCCTGACGACCATGCTGCACTCGATCATAGTGACGTTGATCATCATCGTCAGCGCTCCATTGTTGTTTAAAGCCCCCCTGCCTGTCAATTGGCCGGCATTTGTATTGATCTTTGTGACGTTCTACCTGGGCTGTGCCGGATTAAGCGTCCTCATTGGTGTGGTCTCTGCCAGTACTAGCATGACGGTACTCTGGTCGCAGCTCATCTTTGTGCCTTCCATGCTGCTTGGCGGCTTGATGTTGCCTTACAGCATGCTGCCGCAGATTGCAGGTAAGTTCGCCCAACTCCTGCCAGCCACCCATGCCATGAATGCCTACAACGGATTGACCATGCTCAAACCGGCTGACTTTTCACCCTGGGGCTCTGTCCTCGTGCTGGCGGCAACTGGCGTACTGGCATTCGCGCTGGCCGGTTTCCTTTTTAGTTGGGACAGCCGCAACACCACCCGCCGCGGGAACCCGCTGTTAGCGATCCTGGTGTTATTGCCGGCGGTCATTGGAATATTCCTTTTTTGAGATCCTTAGATAATTTTAAAAAGGGAGGGGGATAAAGCATAAATACAACTCGCCTTTATGCCAGTAAATGGGTCAAAATAACTGGTGTGCTGCAGCTCATCGTGATCGGGGCGGTCTCATCATGATCGTTTTTAGCCCGTGGCACCCTCTGCTGCATTCTTACCAGGATACCGGGGGGAGAATCGGATTGGCAGCGCTGTTAGGAGGGTTACTCTATCCCTTCAAACGAATCCTAAAGCTCAAGCTTCTTTTTCCGATAGCCAGGGCATAATTCATCATGATCATCACTGTTTCCGCCATGTATCACCCCGCCCTATTTTGGGGTAGTGAAGGGAGACTCTCCGCCCCAGATCCTTCGGATGGTTTCACTGCTTTATGGGAAAATGGCCGGTTGGATCTTACGGTAGAAAATCGGGCTCTAAAACCATAATATCGGTAACTCTTCTCGGATGATAAAATCAATATAGCCAGAGATAGGCTTAAATTTTATGGTTTTACAATAATTGATCCATAAAATTATTAGCGGAGAATAATGGGAAAACAAAAATATTACGTTGTCTGGAAAGGTCGTAAAACGGGTGTATTTACCACCTGGCAGGAATGCTCTGCCCAGGTGACTGGCTTCAACGAGGCAGAATATAAATCCTTCGAAAATCGTGAAATGGCCGAAGCTGCCTTTCGTTCTGCCTACGATGAATTTAAAGGCAAACGGGTTCCTACCGTCAGCCCCGCCATGTTGGAGATCATCGGCAAGCCTGTCGAGGAAAGCTACTGTGTGGATGCATCTTGCATAGGTTATCCTGGTCCGGTGGAATACAAATGCGTGCATACCACCACGGGACAAAAAATTTTCCAGCAGGGCCCGTTTGAGAATGGCAGCAATAACATTGGCGAATTCCTCGCCATTGTTCATGCTCTGGCACTGTTTAAGAAACGCGCCATCACAGCACCAATCTATACTGACTCAGAGACCGCACTTTCCTGGATAAAAAACACAAAGTGTAAAACAAAACTGCCCCAGGATGAAAATAATACCCCGATCTTCGATCTGATTACCCGTGCTGAGAGCTGGCTGAACAACAACGAATATACAAATGATGTTTTAAAGTGGGATACGAGTGCCTGGGGAGAAATCCCGGCGGATTACGGAAGGAAATAAACAATGATGTCATCCACTGCTGACCTCCTCAACCGCTTGCGCTATTTAGTCCGGGCCGAAGCCGAAACCCAATATGCTGCACTCGACCAGCAATGGTCCAGGCCGTTGTCGGAGCGTGTGGCGAAGGGCTGGGCGGTTGAGGGGCTGCGGGCGGAACGTTTTGAGAAAGGGCTGATCCGTCTGGTTTGCGATACCAACGACTCGCGTTTCCGCGAAGGCGACTTGCTGGTGCTGCATCGAGGAGACCCAAAAGATCCCAATGCTTTGCATGTCGAGCTGCAATATGATGGCGAAACCGAGCTGGAGGTCAGTCTGATCGAAGGTAATCCTTTCTTTCTGGCTGCTGATCCCGAAGGGTGGATTATCGACCAAGATTGGTTCGATTCCAGTCCTTTTTACCTGGATGCATTGAATATAGTGGCGGACTCGCTGCGTGGCCGGTCAACAATCCTTCCACTCATACAAGGATCCCTGACCCCGAAAATTGATTATGCCCGGTACGAACGCGCCGCACAAGAGGTGGCGGAGGCTGACCTCAATGACAGCCAGGTTGAGGCCATCGCCCAGGCTTATGCCGCAGATCTGCTACACCTTATCCAGGGTCCACCCGGCACCGGTAAAACATTGATGCTCGCTCACCTGGCTAATCTCCTGGTAAACGATGGTCAGCGCGTGTTGGTGACAGCGCTCACGCACCGTGCCATTCATAATGCACTTAATAAAATTCCCCAGATTGAGGAAAATATTCCGATATGTAAAATCGGTGGAAGCCAACACATTGGTGATTTGAAAGTCCCCAATTTTGAAAACTTCGACCAATCGCAATTTGGCGATCTCAACGGAGGCTATATTGTTGGCGCGACACCTTTCGCACTTCAGTCTAAGCGCCTGGCGAATGTGGAATTTGATGTTGTGCTATTTGATGAAGCCTCTCAGGTGACTCTTCCCATGGCGATTATGGGCATGTTGGCTGGCAATAAATATGTATTCATCGGCGATGAAAACCAGCTTCCCCCGGTGTCGGTCCTCTCGGAGCAGCAAGCCCTGCAAACATCCATCTTCGATTACCTGGCCGGTCGCGGCAACGAAACTATGTTGAATATCACTTACCGCCTCAACGATGTTTTGGCAGACTGGCCCAGCCGCACCTTTTATCGGGAAGAACTGAAACCCAGCAGAGATGCCGCAGTTAGGCGTCTCCACTTGTCCAATCAAGTGTCTCGTTGGGATTTTGTCCTGGATCCTTTGTCCCCCGCAATATTTCTCGATCTTTGCCACCGCAACACAACCGTCCGCAGCCGTCGTGAAGCCGACACAGTGGTTGAGCTCATCATGGCACTATTAGAACATGATATATCTCCGGATGAAATTGGGGTAGTAGTTCTATATAGAGCCCAAAGCCGACTGATCCGCAGCATCTTGCGCCGAACGATAAACGATGAGGAGATTTGGAACCGGGTTGTAGTTGACACGGTCGAACGGATGCAAGGCCAGGAACGGGAAGTGGTATTGATTTCATTTGCCACGTCCAGCCCGGCTTTCGCGGCTCAATTGGCCGATTTTTTCTTTCANCCTCAGCGCCTCAATGTGGCTGTCACCCGCCCGCGTACGAAACTGATCCTGATAGGCAGCCATTACATGTTGGATGCAGACCAATATGACCCCACCCATGCTGAGACAATTGCCTTACTGCGCGACTTGATCGATACTTGCCTGTACCTCACCGTACCAGATGGGTCACTGGTGTAGGAATGGCGCATATCCTACCGGAAACACTTCCTCAAATTCTCCCGGGCGAAGTTCTTAAAACCTTCCGCGCCTTGAAAGGTTTGCCGGACACTTTTTATATCTGGCATCACCTGGCTCCGTGGCAGCCCAATGCTCCTGATTTTCTGATCATCACCCAGGAAGGTCGGGCCATCCTGGTGAAGGTCAGTTCATCCTCCGCAGATCAAGCAACTTTAGCTGCCCAGCTGTTGTTGATTGACGACCATCGCCCAGCATTGGGAGCCGCAGAGGCAAAAATGTTGGCTTCGTTTCATCAATCGTTAAACCTGCCCGATGACACACTCTTAGTAACTCTCATCATTTTTCCGAACATTCCTCATAAGCAGGTGCTCGAAAGTCGTCTGGAACGCTCTGCATGTGAACCGCATTGGGTCGGGCGTGAGCTGCTTCAGCCGGATTCCGGAATGAAATGGGAAGATTACTTCCCACCCAACCTAATTGAGAATGTGTGGCTGGAGAAAATCCGCCAACGTTTTACTCCTGAAGTGGTGGTGCCCGCTGAAATGACCGTGCGTCCGCTCCATCCGCGTCGCTTGGAAGCCGGGTTGACCGATTATTTGCTCGATTACAATCAAGAAGCGGCCGTCAAGGCTGACTTGAATATCGAGCCGGATGGACAGACACTCAGTAATGACTTTCGCTTGAATATCATCAATGGGGTGGCCGGCAGCGGTAAAACGCTGATTTTACTGTATCGTTTACGCTTGCTCTATCACCTCTACCCGCAGAAAAAATACCTGGTTCTCACCCACAATCGTCCCCTCAGCCACGATATGCAAGGACGTTTTGCCCGGCTAGAAGGCGAATTGCCCGAAGCGATCGAGTGGCGGACGTTCAATGGCTGGTGTTATCACCACTGGCCCAAAAAACCTTCCTGGGTGATGCCACTTTCGATTCAACAACGCGAAAGAGCCATTCGAGAAGCCAGACAAAAAATCTTGAACAACACGACAATTACTGAACACATGCTACTTAGTGAAATTGATTGGCTCAAAGATCAGGTGCCTCTGAGCCAAACTGATTATCTTTTAGCTGACCGTCGTGGACGTGGATTTGGATTGAACGCAGAACAACGTCAACGAATGTGGAATGCGATCGAAACCTACCAGCATATTCTGGAACAACAAGGGGCTTTGGATTGGGGTGATGTGCCGCAACTCCTCTGGAGATTTTTCCAAGAAGGAAAAGTAACGATTCCTCAATATGATTTTATTATGATTGACGAGGCTCAATTTTTTGCGCCTTTGTGGATGGACCTGATTCAAAAAGCGCTCAAACCGAAGAACTCACACCTATTTATCGTCGCTGATCCTACGCAAGGCTTTTTAGGGCGGAATATGACCTGGAAGTCACTTGGTCTGGAGGCTCGTGGAAAATCACATCAATTACGCCGTAGTTATCGGACAACCCGCGAGATCATGAATTTTGCAACCCTGTTTTATCGAGTCCGTTTACCGGATGGAAAAGAAGATGACGTACTCGTACCAGATATTCTCAATATGCCATCCGGGGTTATTCCCCAGGTGATAGGCTTATCCAGCGCCCAGGATGAAATCACCAGAGTGGCTAACGAGGTGGCTGAATTTATTCGCCAAGGCCATCCGAAGAAACACCTATTAATCCTCCACGCCAACGGGCACGGTGCTCAAACTTTGATCCAGGCGATTGACCGTCGGCTTGGCAAGAACACAGCGATGGATCCAAAGGATACCTATCCTGGTGAATATATCCGCGTAACAACCATCAATGCTGGAGCAGGATTGGAAAGCCCGATTGTATTTTTGGTTGGATTGAGAGAATTGTTTGAGGAAGAACAATCTCTACGTCTTTCTGATGAGGAACGAGTAGAGACTATCCGTGATAACACTCGGAAGATTTACATGGCTGCTACTCGTGCTGGGCAAAGGTTGGTGTTCACTTATGTAGGGGATCTGCCGAAAGTGTTAAGTGAAATATTCATGCACCAAACAAATTAATAATTCGCACCACTGGACGTTTTGTCCTTACGGATGTATGCCATCCCCGTAATTTTAGTCGCATTGATCACCCCTTAGTGCACTGTTTTTTGCGTTTTTTTGCTCAATTTTCGCTAAAATTGCTCTGGGTGGGAAACTCAGGTTTGAGTATGCAGGCCTGGATTTACCGCGCGAAGGATCTTTCCATTATTTCTGAAAACACCGCGACGCGTTTATTCCAGCAGTTCCGCGTCAATGATTGGCATCGCCAGGAAACAGGAAAACCTTATCCATCTGAAACGCCTATGCGGATGGAGCGGTTAATCTATCGTGCTTTGGCCGAGGATTTGATCTCGCGCTCCAGAGCACAGCAATTGCTAGGCGAGCCATTACAACTAGGGTGGGAGATGGAATAAAATCTTTAAAGACACTGTAACTAAAAACAATTTTAAGAGCCCTAAAAAAACTTCTTGACTAATATAACAATATTGTTATAATAGAAGAGGAAAAAAATGTGGAACATCGTATTTTACGTTGATCATCGTGGAAAATGTCCCTCCAGGGAGTTTATCGAAGAACTTCCTGTGATGGAACAAGCAAAGATTCGTAACGTTTTGCGGCTGCTGCAAGAATTTGGAAGCAATCTGAGCATGCCGGATGCAAAGCAGATCAAAGGAAAGCTTTGGGAGTTAAGGCCTGGTGGAGTTCGATTGTTCTACTTTGCATATATCGAGCGACAATTTGTCATCTTGCATGGGTACAGAAAACAAAGTCAGAAAACCCCGGACCGTGAGATTGACATAGCAATGCGACGAATGCAAGAGTTAATGGATGAGGTGTAATATGGCTCGAAAGAATATGCCCAAATTTGAAGATTGGGAAGCTGAAAAGATTAAAGACCCGGATTTCCTGGCTGCTGCTGAAGAATTGGAACCCGGATACCAGGTTGCCCGGCTCCGAATGGTAAGGGGTTTAACCCAGGCTCAACTTGCAGAGATGGTTGGCACCCGGCAGCCTTCCATCGCCAGATTAGAGAATGGCTCAAGCACTCCGAGTTTATCCTTCCTTACCAAGATTGCTGAAGCTTTAGGCGCAAAGATTGAATTCAAGTTAATCCCCGATACAAAATAACCTTATTCGGGTTTTGATTGCCTGGATGCTTGCCAGAAAAGATCCATTTTGGGTAAACCTGATTATAATCGAACCAACAGTACCCACCACGCTTCTGCTATGCATGCGCACCGAGGTGGGTCATTTATTTCTGTTATCAATGAATACTTTGTGAGATGGCACACATTGATTATTCTACTTTCGTAATTCGTCACTTTACTTTGGTTGGTGACGTTTTACGACATAATTCCAACAGCACCATATGGCACAATCATCATCCCCCACGCTTTGGCAGAATCAAACGGCCTCGAATCTTAAGGATTTTTTTCATTTCACTAAAGTTTTTCAAAAAGAGGACGTTCATTCACCAAAACTCAACCATCGTCCTCCGTGTCGCGAAAAAACTACTACTTGACCCTGTCATAAAAAGTCGCTAGCATACGTCTAATAACTCGTAACCAAAGATCCTCCGGCCTCTTCAGAAGAGTGTCCCTCAGGCCAGGCTAAAATGCGGAGCCTGAGTGAAAAACGTTCCGAAACCAGGAAAATCTCTCATAACCCGGAGGTCAGTGGTTCGAATCCACTCCCCGCTACTAAGAGTAAACCAGAGTCCGTCGTCCTTTACAGGATGCTTCGCGAGGCTCTGGTTTTT
>JGI24111J20145_1000168_pt1 | contig 16120 bp, 12 predicted proteins | sample SubbioR11Jul_8B1_FD_20145 | JGI IMG/M metagenome (IMG submission 20145)
AATCCCAAACCCAAAAGTGAACCTACCGCATCCCCATCGGGTCGGATATGGGTAGAAAGGATGATGTTGGTCGCAGTTACCAGGCGTTGGCGAATTGCACCCACAAGGGTCGATTCAGGTTTCATCCAGTGATTCCTCTTGGTCCGGTGGGGTGACTGCCGAAGGTGCGCTTTGGTTGCGTAGTTCGGAAAGGATTCGCTCAATTCGATCGGCACGCTCGGGGGTGGGGTCCCAATGGAAACGAAGGCGGGGGAAGCTGCGCAGGTCAACCCGGTCTGCGAGGGCGCGGCGGATATAACTTGAGGCGCTTTCAAAACCGGCCTGAATTTCTTGAGCGCGTTGGCTGCCCTCCACAGCCGAAAAGTAGATTTCGGCGTAGGCTAACTCACGATCGACCTTTACATCTGTGATACTGGCCCCAGAAAGGCGTGGATCCGAAATTTCACCCATGATCAACATTTCGGCCAGTTCCAGGCGAATGCGATCGCCAATTCGATGCAGTCGTAATTTTGAAGGCATGCTTATTTACCCTTACGGTTAAGCCGCTCGTTCAATGATATAGCATTCAATCTCGTCCCTGACTTCCACATCATTGAAATTTTTAAAGGCTGCACCGCATTCGAATCCGGTGCGCACTTCGCGAACATCGTCTTTTTCGTGTTTTAACGAAGCGAATTCGCCTTCATAAATGAGGGTTCCATCACGGCGGATGCGGACCTTTGCGTTGCGACGAAATTCACCGGAAGTAACTTTGCAACCGGCAATAATTCCGACCCGTGAAATTTTAAAAATTGCCAGAACTCTACCACTCCCGATCGCGGTTTCTTTCATAACCGGTTCGAGCATTCCGCTCATGGCTTTTTCGACATCTTCGGTCAGGCGGTAGATGATGCTGTATAAGCGGATCGAAATGCCCTCGGTTTCGGCGAGGCGGCGCGCGGCTGCGTCGGCCTGGACGTTGAAACCAATGACAATGGCATGCGATGCGGTTGCCAGCATGATATCCGATTCGCTAATATTACCAGTTTCGGCGTGCAAGACATTGATTTTGATATCACCTCGGCCCAGTTCGCCAAGGGATGAACAAATGGGTTCGAGGGAACCTTGTACATCGGCCTTGATTATCAGGCGCAGCTCGTGATCTTCTCCGGCCTGAACTTTTTTGAACAAATCTTCCAGGCTGGCTTTCGGCACCGCGGCTTGTTTTTGTTGCAGTTGATGGAGGCGTTCCTCGACCACCAGGCGTGCTTCGCGTTCGTTGGTAAATAACCGGAAAAGCTCCCCCGCGATGGGGACATCGTTAAAGCCCATCACCTGGACAGGCGTGGAAGGTCCAGATTTGCGCAGCTTGCGTCCACGAAAATCGAACATCGCACGGATACGACCATAGGTCGTGCCGGCCACAACGATATGGCTCGGCTCAATAGTCCCATTGTAAACAAGCAGAGTTGCAACCACACCTTTTGCTCGTTCTACCTTGGCCTCGATGACCGTACCGAATGCCTGCCCATCTGGGTTGGCTTTGATATCCAAAGTATCTGCCACGAGCAAGATAGCCTCCAAAAGGTCATCGATGCCGGTGCGCAATTTCGCCGAAACCGGAACAATGATCGTATCGCCATCCCAATCATCGGGGATCAGGCCAACTTCGGCTAATTGTTTTTTTGTAAAATCTGGATTTGCATCCGGACGGTCGATTTTGTTCATCGCCACAATAATGGGTACTCGGGCAGCGCGGGCATGGGCGATGGCTTCGCGGGTTTGAGGCATGACGCCATCATCCGCAGCCACAACCAGGACGACGATATCCGCACCGGTTGCCCCACGGGAACGCATGGCTGTAAAAGCTGCATGGCCAGGAGTGTCCAGAAAGGTGATCGGCCGATTATTGTGTTCAATTTGGTAGGCACCAATATGCTGGGTAATACCGCCTGCTTCACCACCGGCAACATTGGTGTGCCGGATAGCATCCAGAAGGGTGGTTTTACCGTGGTCGACATGTCCTAGAATGGTAACAACCGGCGGGCGGTGGACAAGTTTTCTGCTATCTTCTTCGGAAATTAGCTGTCGCCAAAGTGGAATTTCGCCAAATTCTTTTTCTTCGGCCAATTCATAAACTTCTGGCTTCGCTTCAAACCCAAGTTCCGATGCCACAACCGCGGCTGTGTCGAAATCTACTTGTTGGTTGATATTTGCCATTACCCCGTTCGACATCAATATTTTGATGACTTGAATTGGGCTGGACTCCAAGCGCTGGGCAAGATCACGCACGGTTAAACTGGCAGGCAATTCAATTGTTTTAGACCCATTTTCGCTCATAGCTCACCTCGCTTCTTGAAAACTCCCTGCTTCCCTGTTGATCTTCACAGCATGTCTTAAAAACTACTTGACTGGGAACGGCGCCGGATCGATTTTGAGCTTAAGAGAAGGGTCGATACGAATGAGTCCTTCTGGCAGCGCTTAATTCTATGGCAGGATCATGATTATCCGACTTTAGGGGATTCTTCTGGTAGGTTTTGCATACCTTCATGAAGGATTGCCCGATCCTGGTCAGTCATTTCAATTTTTAAGGCGTGGGATAACGCCCCTTTAAGAGCGCGTTCCCAGCAGGAACGGTTGTCGTGTAAATACGCTCCACGACCAGCTGCTTTCCCGGTTGGATCGATACTGATCCCTTCCGGTTTGCGCACAATCCTGATCAGCGAACGTTTGGTCAGCACCTGGCGGCAACCAACACAAGTTCGCTGCGGGACATGTTTACTCCGTTTGGTAGGTTTCTTTGCCACCTTTCTTTCTCTTTACACTCTGCTATTTATACTTCCCAATCCCACGGTTCGCTATCCCGTTTGTGTTTTTTACGCACGATCACCTGATCGCGTTCAGGATCGTATTCCACCTGCACGTGTTTTTTCTTCTTCTTCCCTTTTTTCTTGTCTTTCGAGGCTGCGGTTTCTTCGGTTTCTTCTTCCTCGAAGGGATGTTGGCCAATGGCAGGGGCGCGCAATTCAAAGAGTTTATCAAAAGAGGGTTCTTCTTCCTCTGTTACCTCGCCCTCCGATAGGGCAGGTTCAGCAGCGGAAATTTCAGCCTCGATTGTGCCGATTTCGACGATTGCTACCGCTGGGGTTTGCGGCGTTAACTCTTCTTCAACGGCTGCGATTGGGGCTATGCCATCTACAGCAACAGGAATTTCTTCTTCAATCCTTACGACCGGTGGCGGCGCGACTTCGACCCGCTGGAATTCTGGTAAGCCGGGTTCGGCCAGGGCCTCGGTTTCCAGCAAGGCTTTTTCAGCTGCAATGCGTTCATCAACCGCCGCCATCACGTTTTTGATTTCCAGCATTGCCCGCGGACCGATTCCATTCAGACGCAGAATTGCATCCGGATTGATTTTCATTTGCACGGCCATCTCACCAAGGGTTATAAAACCGGCTTCTTGCAGTATGTAGGCAACATGTTCGGGCAAACCGCTGTCCAGGATACTGGTTTCAAAGGTATCGGGTGGGATAACTTCCTTGATGATTGAAAGTTGATCGACACTTACTTTTTCGGGTTCTGGACGATAACTCAACCGGCGTTCAACCCGATCGACGAAGCGCGCCATTTGGTCGAATTCTTCAGGCTGCAAGAGACGTCCTTCGGCTTTGCGGGCCAGCATTTCTTCGATCTTAACCGTTGTAGCAGCTTCCTGTACAGCCATTTCGACCAGGTTTGCTTCTTTTTGTAATTTGTACAACACATCCGAGGTGGCTTCAGGCAAACTCTTGATATCGATCCGCCAACCGGTGAGTTTAGCTGCCAGACGGGCGTTTTGACCGTCACGGCCTATGGCGAGGCTGAGTTGATCCTCAGGGACAACCACTGTTGCTGTTTTTCCACCCAGGGTACGGTCATTGAGATACACACCGTTTACGCGAGCCGGGCTGATCGCCTTGGCAATGAAGCTGGCTGTATCGGAGTTCCATTCGATCACATCGATTTTTTCATCGTGCAGCTCGCGGACGATGGCCTGGATGCGCACACCCCGAATTCCAACACAGGCCCCGACCGGGTCAATTCCTTGTTGGGTAGCCGAGACGGCCACTTTGGCGCGTTCACCGGGTTCGCGGGCGATCGACCGGATTTCGACGACACCATGATAGATTTCGGGGACTTCATTTTCCAGCAGGCGGCGGAGGAAGTTGCGATGGGTGCGGGAAAGGATAATTTGTGGACCGCGGGGGTTGTCTTTGACCTCTGCCACCAAGGCTCGAACCCGATCATGAATGCGGAAGCGTTCGCCAGGGATCATTTCCTTGCGCGGCATATTCCCTTCCGCTTTCATTTCCAGGCCAACGGTCATTCCTTGGGCATTCACCGCCTGGATTACCCCGCTGATAATTTCACCCAGTTGTTTTTGATAATGGTTTAGTTGGGCCTGGCGTTCGGCATCTCGGATGCGTTGTTGAATCACTTGGCGGGCTGTTTGAGCCGCAACCCGCCCAAAATCACGCGGGGTGTTTTCCACGACCACCATCCCGCCCGGTTCAGAGTTAGGGTCGACTCGGAGCGCATTTTCCAAGGTAACTTCGGTACGCTCATCTTGGACCGAATCGACGATCTCCTTTTCCACAAAAATGGAGACCTTACCGGTTTCGGTGTCCACTTTTGCCTCAACGTGCTGGGCATTGGACGCATTGACCGCTCGTCGATAGGCGGAAACCATTGCCGATTCGAGCGCTTTCAGGATGATTTCTCGCGGCAGTTGTTTTTCCTCGAGGACTTCGTTGAACGCCAGGATAAATTCGTTCTTCATTCTTTTCTTTCTCCGCAAATATAACCTGTTACATAAGCAGAAAAGTGGGGGACGCCCACTTTTCGATGCAATACATCTACTTCGTTACTTACACATAAAATTTTATCACAGCTTGTACCGGTTTGCAAGATCATCCTGTAGGAATCTTGGAGGAAAGTGGTCAACTGATGGCAAAAAATTGGACAGGGTGGATGGTCCTCGTCTCTGCTATCGATAACCGTACCGATTAAGGGGTGGTTGGAAGGATCCATTAGAGTACCTGCCAACCGATCATCCTTCTGTATCCTGGAGGTTTTCAACCGTTTAAAGCTCATTCAACAATTCGCGGTGATTTTTTGTATCGCAGGATTGAAAANTGTGATAAAAATTAATTACCGATAGCCATNGGTAAAATCCTCGACAAAGAGAAAAACATGGATGAATTTTTATGGTGGCGGGATGGGGTGATCTACCAAATCTACCCCCGTTCCTTCGCGGATAGCAATGCAGATGGGATTGGCGATTTAGGGGGCATTATTCAAAAACTGGATTACCTGGCTGACCTGGGGATTGATGCAATCTGGCTCTCCCCGATTTACCCATCTCCAGATGTGGATTTTGGGTATGATGTCAGCCATTATTTGGAAATCGATCCAAAATTTGGCAGCCTGATCGATTTCAGCCACCTGGTGGAGGAAGCTCACCAACGCGGCATCCGGATTGTGCTCGATTTGGTGCTCAACCACACCTCAGACCAGCATCCCTGGTTCATTGAATCGCGCAGCAATCGCGAGAATCCCTATCGTGATTGGTATATCTGGCGAGATCCGACACCTGGCGGTGGAAGGCCAAATGCTTGGGAATCCATTTTTGGCGGAAACGCTTGGGAGCTCGATCCAAAAACTGGCCAGTACTATTACCATATGTTTTACAAGCAGCAGCCGGACCTTAACTGGCGTAATGAGAATGTGCGCCGGGCGATGAAGGATGTTTTCAGTTTTTGGGCCGACCGTGGTGTGGATGGCTTCAGGTTGGATGTCTTTAATGCGTACTTTAAAGATGCCGAGTTTCGTAACAACCCGCCGACTTTGGGGGTGAGGGGTTTTGACCGCCAAAACCATCTTTATGATTGTGACCAGCCAGAGTTGATCCCGTTGTTACAGGAGGTCCGCCAACTGTTAGACTCCTACCCAGAACGCTACGCCGTTGGAGAAACCTTCCTGGCGACGCCTAAAAAAGCGGCGGCTTACTGCGCGTCCGGGTTACTGCATGCGGCTTTTGATTTTACTTTTCTTAAGTCTCCATGGAAACCGGCGAAATTTTTAAAAGCTATCCAGGATTGGGAAAATGCCCTTCAGGCCCCATCCTGGCCGACCTATGTGTTGAATAATCATGATGTCCCGCGGGCTGCCAGCCGCTATGTGCGAGGCGAAGATGACGAAAGCCTTAAGGTGGCGGCTGCCTTGCTGCTAACCCAACGCGGGACGCCTTTCATGTACTATGGAGAGGAAATCGGAATGCGCGACATCCGGGTTTCCCGTGCTCAGATTCAAGACCCCATCGGAAGGCGCTACTGGCCGTTCTTTAAAGGGCGGGATGGCTGCCGGTCGCCAATGCAGTGGGACGCCTCGCCACATGCCGGTTTCAGCCCAGCCACTTCCTGGCTGCCGGTGCATCCAAATTACCACCAGCGGAATGTGGCGGTACAGGCCAGTAATCCAGAGTCGTTATTTCATTTTTACCGCAAACTACTTCGCCTGCGTAAGGAAATGCCGGTATTACGATCGGGAATGTTCCAGCCACTCACTTTTGAGCCACAGCGATTGCTGGCTTACTTGCGCCAGGACCGTGACCAGTCGGTCTTGGTTGCGCTCAATTTTGGACGGCGTCCAGTTAAATTTGCATTAGGCGGGGAGGTGCGGCGGACGGAATGGGAATTGCTGCTTTCCAATAAACGCAGCGGCCTGGGCTCGATCACGGGAAAAACGCTTTTACCGCTCGAGGGTCATGAAGTGCTGATTTTGAAACAGAAATAGATACTCCTCCAGACCGGTCGCTGTCGAGGGGAGAGGAGGCTACCCTTCTTCGGCGGTCGTTATTCCGATTGGCTGCAGGTCAAAAGGTACACCGACAATTTCCCCACCTGCGCGCAGCCCCTTGATCACTTCTTCCAACAAAGGGATACCTTCTCGGGCATTCTTCTCAGCCAATTCAAACTCCTTTTCGCCATGGATATAAATTCTATCCTGGCCGGTCGCCTTAGGCGCATCTTTGAGGGTTTGAATGAGTTGGTCTAAATCGGTTTTAAAATCTTGGGGAGCACGAAACGCGTCGATTCTGACGGCAGCGAAGAAATGGCCAACATTGGCAGGCTCATCCCGGCCTGGAGCGCCAACCTGCAGACTGGTAGCCGCTCCGGAAAGAATACCAGAAAAGATATCCACCAGCAGTGCCAGACCGTATCCTTTATAACCTCGCATTAAGTCGATGCCGCCCAGTGGCATCAGGGCACCGCCTTGGAGCACTTTCTTAGGGTCGGAGGTGACCTGTCCTTCCCTATCGATTCCCCAACCTTCGGGCATGGAATACCCGCTTTTATCATACACGGTCACCTTGCCGATAGGGACAATGCTGGTGGCCATATCCAGAACATACGGGCGTTGGTGCAAAGCCGGTGCCGCAACCGCGATAGGGTTGGTCCCTAACATAGGCGCACGTGCATAAGTCGGGGCAACCAAGGGTTGGGCATTGGTAAAACTGATCCCGATCATATCGTGGGCTAGAGCCATCATGGCATAATAACCAGCGATGCCGTAATGGTTGCTGTTGCGCACGGATACAAAGGCGACCCCGCTTTGGCTGGCTTTTTCGATACAGCGCTGCATGGCGTCGTAGCCGACGACCATTCCCAATCCGTTTCCGCCATCCATCAATAGGGTCGTGCTGGTCTCACGGGCGACCGAGAAGGGTGAAAGAGGATCGATAAGACCTTTGAGAATTCTACTGCCATAATAACTGTGCAGCCGGATGATCCCGTGTGAACTGACCCCGCGGAGATCCGCAGAGGTGAGAATTTCGGCAGATGTGACCGCGTGCTCTTCGGGAACATTCAACCGGGTGAAGAAGCGGATGATGTAGGCCTTCAAATCCTCGGCGTGAAATAATTGGGCAAGTGGCATACCGGCAGCCTCCAATTAAGAAGTCTAATAGGAGAATTATACATGCGATCCATTTTTGGAAATCGAACCCCCGAAGCCAAAAAGGAACCAGACTAGAATCGGCTGGATGATCCGATTCCAACCGGTTATGCAATAATGGGTTATTTCAACGCCGGGTTAGATATCCAAATTCTTGACGCTGCGGGCATGGGTCAAGATGAAGCGCGTGCGCGGGGGGACAGCCTCTCCCATGAGCATGTCAAAGGTGCGGTCGGCTGCGGCTCCATCCTCAATGCTCACCGACAACAGGGTGCGGTTTCCTGGGTCCATGGTCGTTTCCCATAACTGGGTTGGGTTCATCTCGCCCAATCCTTTATAGCGTTGTAAAGAGGCTTTTTCCGCGTTGCTGCCCAATTGTTTAAGGGCTGATTCTTTCTCCGCATCTGTATAAACATATTGGGAGTTATTGCGGAAAGTAATTCGATAGAGGGGTGGCTGGGCAATATAAAGATGACCAGCCTCGATTAAAGTAAGCATATAGCGGAAAAAAAAGGTCAGCAGGAGGGTGCGAATATGGCTGCCATCGACATCGGCATCGGTCATAATGATGACTCGTCCGTAGCGCAGACCGCTCAAATCGAACCCTTCACCGATTCCGGTGCCCAGGGCTGATATCAGAGCTTTGACTTCATTGTTGGAAAGGATTTTATCCAGGCGAGCGCGTTCGGTGTTGAGAATTTTGCCGCGCAATGGCAAAATAGCCTGAAAATGCCGGTCCCGGCCTTGTTTGGCTGAGCCGCCGGCACTTTCTCCTTCGACGATATATATCTCGGTTTTGTTGGGGTCGCGTTCTGAGCAGTCGGCCAGCTTACCGGGCAAGGTCAGGCTTTCCAACGCCGATTTGCGGATCACCAGGTCGCGCGCTTTACGGGCAGCATCGCGTGCACGAGCAGAGGTAAGGCATTTTTGCACAATCGCGCGGGCAGTAGAGGGGTTTTCATCTAAGAAGGCATAAAAACTTTCCCCGAGGACTTGCTGAACGTAGGTAGATACCTCGGGATTCATTAGTTTTACTTTGGTCTGGCTTTCGAATTGCGGGTCCGGGTGTTTGATGCTGACGATCGCGGTCAAACCTTCGCGGGTATCGTCACCGGTAAAATTCTGGTCGGAATCTTTAAGTAAATTCGTGCGGCGGGCAAAATCATTGATGACCCGCGTAATTGCGGTACGCAAACCGGTCATGTGAGTGCCGCCATCCACGGTATTGATGGTGTTGGCAAACGAGTAAACCGACTCGGAATAGGCATCGGTATACTGAACCGCCACTTCGATACCGATGTTCTCGGTTTCTTTTTCAGCGAAGAAAACCGGGTGGAGAGTAACGCGGTTTCGATTAAGGTAGCGAACAAAAGATACGATCCCACCTTCGAAAAAGAAGGTCATTTCTTTGTTGTTCCGTTCATCCACCAGCCGAATTTCGACTTTGCGGGTAACAAAAGCCATTTCACGAAAACGGGTAGTCAGGGTGTCGAACTTATAATCCAGGTCATCGGTGAAGATTTCCCGGTCGAATTTGAAGGTGATGGTCGTGCCGGTTTGCAAAGGATCACATACGCCGATTTCTTTAACCCCATCTTGTGGTATTCCACGTTGGTAGCGTTGAAAGTAGAGGCGTCCTTCGCGGCGGATATTGACTTCGCACCACTCAGATAATGCATTGACGGCTGAAACACCCACTCCGTGCAAACCGCCAGACACTTTATAGCTGGAATGTCCAAACTTGCCACCTGCATGCAGGGTGGTCATGACGACTTCCAATGCCGATTTGCCTTTTTCAGGGTGAATATCCACCGGAATACCGCGCCCATTATCGGAGACGGTGACCGAGCTGTCAGGGTGGATGACAATGTTAATTTTGTCGCAGACACCGGCTAAGGCTTCGTCGATCGAGTTGTCGACGACCTCGTAAACCAGGTGGTGCAAGGCTTTTATATCGGTGCCCCCGACATACATTCCGGGGCGGCGGCGAACCGCTTCCAGACCTTCCAGCACCTGGATATCTTTTGCGCCGTATGAAGCGTTATTGCCTTGTTGTCCCACGAAAACCTCCCATAAATTAACGCCGGCCTGGGCAGCCCCCTTATATCCTAGCGATCATGCGGCGTTGCTCAGGCTTGAGCAGTTCGTTGATCCATTTTCTGTAAATTTTGTATCATCCAGCGCAACCCGCCCCGAAAATAGACGAAGCTTGCTGCCAATAAACTTGTATAAATGAAGGCATGCCCAAAGATACCGATCAATGTCATCCATGAATTTGAGGGGGGTATCCGCCAGAGTACGTCTAATCCTTGGGCGATCAACAAGGCGACCAAAATAAACAGGCCGGTACCTGGAAGAAACGAACGTACCAGGCGAACACTGGTCAAGACGGTTACGATCAGGTTGCGCTGTCCGGAAAAAATAATGTGAGGTGTAAAAACCAGTGGGATCAACAACCATAAGATGATAAAAAGCAAGAATAATAAAACAAAATTAGCCAAACCTGGGTTTATTGTCGCAATAATGGTGACGATGAATATGGCAGGGATGCTCAAGAATATCAGCAGGCTAAATAAGCCAATGGTAAGGATGAAGGAGTGGATCGTTTGTAAACCGAAATCTTTGAGGTCAAACGAGATAGGATTTTCGGCTGTCTTCCGAGACAAAAGGTTGAAATACAAACACCCAAGAATAAACCCGCAGGACAAAAAGAAGACCAGGAATAAAAAGGCGTTCAGGATTGAGCCGATCTCGACCATTATTGGATCACCTAAAGGGGTGCCGAGCATTTCTTTAGAGGACATTAAACTGGGTATTCCAATAGGAAAGGTGCGCAAAAAGATGGCCATATTGAATNGGTCGAGGATGGAATTCCAGATCTCACTTACCATGGTTAAGCTGCCAGCCATCTCGGCGGGGTTGACTCTCAACATATATTGGGTGGTTTCTTCAACAAAAGGTGCGAGCAATCCTTGGAGCCTTAATTGAGGCCCTAGCCATAGAAAAAGATCGAGACCAACCGGTAATACCAACAGAAAAATATTGGTTGCTACGGTGTTAAAACCGGTGATAACCGACTGTATCAAGCGTGGCGGAGCAATGGAACTTTCCTGAGGAGATGTAGCCATAACAGATTAATTTTACCACTAACTGGCAGTCTCGTCTGGTTAGGGGTAGAATTCGGATATGCAAAGTCATCGACATTTACCGGACACCAACCAGTTGAGCGTGGTCGTAGCTACGGTGTTATTGGCTTACGCGATGACCCCCTATGTCAGCTTGCCCGATCGTTTTATTGCTCTACAACTGCCGGGTTTTTTATTCGAGGCGAGGCTTAATTTCAACACCATCGTTTCTATCTTGGTTGCTATCCTGGCTGCGGCTGGCACCGATTGGTTGTTACAGAGCCACCCCCAAATTGGCGACAAAGCCCGCCTGCCCCACTGGCTAATTCCGGCGTTGACTGCCTGGATGATCGGTGTTCCGCTGACAACTCTCGAAGTTGGCCTGGATTGGTGGGCAGTATTTGCGCTCGGGGGGTTGTTGTTTGTTCTGGTTCTGGTGGCAGAATATATGGTCGTCGATCCGGGTGATACCCACCACGCACCAGCCAGTATCGGCCTGACTGCGGTTTCGTTTGCCCTCTACCTGGTGCTGATCATCAGTTTACGGGCAGCTGGAATGCGATTGTATATGGTGGTCCTGGCAATTGCACCGGCGGTTTTTCTGGTTTGTTTACGCACGTTGTTTCTTCGCAGTGGAGGGCGTTGGTTCTTAGGTTGGTCGTTTGGAATAGCGTTGGTGATAGGGCAAACTTCGGCTGGACTGCATTATTGGCCGCTTACACCATTACAATACGGTCTGGTAATCCTGGGTTTAGCCTATGGTTTAACCAGCCTAGCGAGCGCCCTCGAAGAGGGACGTTCCTGGCGTACTGTGTGGATCGAGCCTGCGGTGATGGTTACGATCCTATGGGGGCTGGCTTTCCTGGTAAGGACATGAGCTCGTGGATTGTATCTTTCTAACCCAAGAACAAACCGACTTGATGAAAACCCACGTCCTTGCTAACCTGCCTGAGGAAGCTTGCGGTATGTTAGGGGGAATCGAGAATCAGGTAAAGATTGTACTGCCGATCACCAATCAGGCTCACAGCCCGATCCGCTATTATATGGAGCCCATCGAAATGCTAAAGGCGTTCGAATATTTGGATCAAAACGGGTTAGAATTGATCGCTACCTTTCACTCACACCCTGATGGACCTCTTCACCCCTCCGAAACAGATATTCGTGAGTTTATGTACCCGGGGACCGCGGTTATAATTATCGCCCCATGTGAAAGCCAAACTTGGCATTTACAGGCTTATCGGATTGAGGCGGATTCCTATCGAGAAATTTCGATCGTGACGGTGGGCTTACCGTAACGATTATCGGCGGGTAGTGTTTATTAAGCTGTCTGGAGGACGGTATGGATTATATTTGGAGCATCGTTTTTACTTTGGTTTCGACTTACCTCATCGGGTCGATCCCTTTTGGTTTATTAATTGTATGGATTGTCAGGGGGACGGACCTGCGCACCATTGAGAGCGGTCGAACGGGGGGGACCAATGCGATGCGGGCAGCCGGGTTCTTGGCCGGATTATTTACCGCGGTATTCGATGTCCTTAAAGGTACGGCTGCAGTCTGGGTGGCGGATGCGCTCTTACCAGGGGTGATCTGGGTCAAGGTGGCCGCGGCCTTATTGGCCATCATGGGTCACAATTACTCAGTATTTTTGATCGAGAAACGTGCTAAAGGCGGCATTCGTTTGCGCGGAGGTGCGGGAGGCGCGCCGGCTTTTGGGGGAGCCATTGGGTTATGGCCGACGGCCGGGTTGATCATATTCCCGCTCGGCTTGTTGGTGTATGTGTTCATCGGTTATGCATCGATGACGACCATGAGCGTCGCTTTCTTCGCCACTCTGATCTTTATTTTTCGGGCTGCCCAGGGATTGGTGCCATGGGAGTACGTTGGTTATGGGGTTGGTGCGCTAATCATTGTCCTCTGGGCGTTGCGTCCTAACCTGAAACGGTTGCGTGATGGGGATGAACGGTTGGTGGGGTTGCGTGCGTATTTAAGGAAACGAAAAGAAGCCAATTCAATGACCGAGAAAAAACTAAAAATCCGCCATTCCCGACAAGAAAAACGGATGATCAGACATTAATCCTTTTTATTCGGTCACCAGGTCGTGGTTTTCTTCTTTTACAACCTGTTTGAATAGAAAACGAACATTCCGTTTGTGTAATTCGTTGGCAAGCCCGCCGAGAGACACACGGCTTTTCCCACACGATTCGATATCAATTCCCGCCAGGGCTTCCAGTGGATTGCGCCTCCGGGCGGCTGTTTTAACCGCCTTGCGCACGGCATGGATATAAGCCAGGTTGTTGCGAATCGCATCGTCGATTTCACCACGCAGGATGATATCCCCATGGCCCTGGATGATATTTTCGAGCCCTAACTTTCCTATTCGTTTGGTGGTTTCCACAAGGATGTCGGGGTCGCCATCCACCACAAAAGGTAGTGGAAGAAAGGCATCCCCAGCGAATAAAACGCGGTCCTCTTCGACCAACACGGATATTCCGTCGCTGCTATGACCTGGGGTGTGCATCAAAATCAGATTCTTTTTGCCAACCCGTAGTGAAAGAGTCTCGGAATCAAAAGTCAGGTGGGGGAAAACTAGTTTGACCTGGCGAAAGGTCGGATTTTGTTTGCGCGCCGAATCCAACGAGGTTGGACCACGTTGTTGCATGATATCGCGGCAAAGAGTATGAGCCAAAATTGTAGCGCCAGGAAAAAAACAATTCCCCCATGTATGGTCAGCGTGGTGGTGGGTATTAATAACATAACGTACCGGGACGCCCAATTGTTCTTCGATAAAAGAACGCATCGCCAGGGTCTCTTCAGGAATAGCCAGGGTGTCGATGACCACAGCCCATTGTGGGCCGGTAATTGCACCGGCGGTTACCTGGGCATAAATTTCACTTTGAAACCAATAGACATTATCGGATACTCGCTCGCGCTGCATTATTTACCCTGCAAATGAATGGTTGTCCGACCAGACAGAATTCCTTATTTATTGATTCAAATTCATGCCCGGAGGCCAAGTGTGTAATCCAAGATCCGCCTGCTTGTATATTTATACGAGGACGCGGTTGATTTTTGTAAATTCCAAGTCCATAGAATAGCATATTTAAAGTTAAAAGTCAAAAAAGTTGGTCAAAGTTGGTCAAGGTATTTTGACTCCACCGAATAAAACCTTTATCATAAGGGAGAGCAGCGATAACAAAGGCTGCCTGAAATGCAACCAGCAGCCCCACCTGGCGCTATCTTTCATGGATTACGGGTTTAATTCTGGAAACTCCTATTTTTTATTACGTAGAGCAGGTACTGTCTGTCTGACCTACTCAAGGTAATCATTTCTAATGAGGGGTTAATAACCTAACTTTTATTGGGCCTATGGAAAAGTGGAAATTTGAGCCAGCCGCGCCGGTGAAGATAAAATCCACCCCCAGTAACCAGGATCATTACTACTGCAAGCAGCCCCACCAGGTAGGGCCAATACCTTCGGGTGATTTCGAATAGCCCCGTTGGTCGCCCGGGTTCTTCGCCTGGAGGGAGTGGTTTTTCCGGGGTTGCGGTCAGGGTGAGTGCAGCGGTAAGTGAGGGTAGGACCTCCAGGGTAGGGGCGGGGTAGCCGCTTTCCAAAGTGGGGGTACCCAAATCCTCTCCGACCGGGTGACCGGTTCCTTCGCTGATTGGGGACGGACTGATCTCCGCTGGCAGTGTTCCGGCTGGGGTGATGGTTGCCGGGGCTGGGTAACCGCCTATACCGCTCAGAGTTGGGGCGAGGGTTAATTGAGTCGGTGTTCGGGTAGGAAAGCGCGTTCGAGTCGGCATGGGTGTAGGCGAACGAATAACCGCAGTTGGGAAGATGATCGGGGTGCGGGTGCGGGTGGGCACGAAAGTAAAGGTGATTGTACGGGTCTGGGTTATGGTACTGGTCGCTGTAATGGTTGGCGTATGGGTGAATCCGGTCGGTGATTGGGTGACGGTCATGGTTGGGGTCACTGTGGGTGTTGCAGTCACCGATAAAAGGGTTACACTGATGACGTTGGAGAAAGCTGATTCCAGGTTATCCGACACGATCTCGAGCCGGTAAAAATGGGTGTCAGTCGCCAGGTTGTTATCCACCACTTCATAGGCAGCTCCACCAATGCCCGATCCACGCCGTGGGATAAAATCACTGACCCGGGTAAAGCTACCGCTTTCCATAGGGCTGCGCAGCAGGTAAAAACCCGAGGTATTGATTTCGCTGGAAGTTGTCCATTGAATTGCGGCTTGAGAATTCCCCGCCACCGCCTGGAATTGGGTCAGTACGACCGACGAAGGTTGGGCCGGCAAGCCGACCACAAAGGGGGTAAAGTTGAGGTCGTTGATAATACCTGGCCGCCCACTCGCATCGATCGATACTTGAATTTCCTTATTTACCAGGCTGCAAACCGTTTGCTGCCCTGTGGCACCGCCAGCCCCGCTGCCAGCCGGGGTTTGACCGGTGGTATCCCAACCATCGGTGAGGTTGGCAGATGGGTCGTACCACCACAGGGGGTAGCGGGTCATATCCGTCCCGCCACAATACTGGGCGTTTTCAATGGTGGCAGTGCAACCTGCGGTTAAATCATAACGGAAAAATAGATCCAGATTTTCTGGAGGGGTAGTATTCTCTGCTAAAAAGATATCGTAATAATTAGAACAAGGAGTCAAGCTGCCAGGGGTCCCTCCGGTGAAGGGCACGTTTTCTGGAGTACCAAAACCGTGGTTGATGAGGACCAGATCAAAATCGGTGCCAGTCGTAGAACGCTGGAAGGCGACTTTCCGATTTAAGCTGTAGGTTTTTTGGTTGGATACGGTGACGATTTCAGCCTCTACACCCGGAGCATTGGCACGCAGCAATACCGGGGCGCCAAGGCGTTTAGCCTCGCTCACCGTGCATTGAAAGGCAGAAGCAGCGGCTGAGGCGCCAAAACCCCAAAAATTATGTTCCACCGAACCGCGGTTGTTGCAATCCACCTGCGCACCTTCCCGGTTGGCGAAAAGGTTGTTGCCAACCGCGGTGA
>JGI24111J20145_1000178_pt1 | contig 15834 bp, 15 predicted proteins | sample SubbioR11Jul_8B1_FD_20145 | JGI IMG/M metagenome (IMG submission 20145)
AGTTGTGAGCAGAGGTCAGCACATAGTATACAGTTTATGAACCGAGCATATCAACAATACAGGGAAACATGTCTAGAATTGGGTGGGATAGAATCCGCCAATTGGCCGAATAATTGCAATCCCATCCGACAATCACCAAAATTTGGTCGACATTTTCTCAAGAGTATTCATCAGGTTAAGTTATAATTTTTGCAGAGGTCAGCTTGGTAAATTCAAAGATTCCACCCTTTATCCCCTTTCTGGCTACCAGTTTAATTCTGGGGGGCGTCGGCCTGGCCGGTCTATACTTACTTTTCGAACTTACCCTGCCGACCCTGGGTCCACGCTGGTTATTTTTCTTATTAAGCAGCACAACGATCAGTGGATTAGCCTTACCGATCGTATACTTTTTCCACTTGCGCTTTCCCAGTCCAACTCCTGTAACCCCCGGTATCATTGTGCGCCAGGCCCTCTGGGCATCAGTCTATTTCAATCTACTGGCCTGGTTTCAATTAGGACGCTTTTTAAGTCTGCCATTGGGATTGGCACTGGCAGCCGGCATCATTGTGATTGAGTCTGCAATTCGACTGGTGGAACGGGCGCGCTTCGCACCCGAAGAAATCCAGGATGAGTGATTTACGCAGCCTACCCTCGGTGGATAAAGTCCTCAGAACGCCTGAAGCCGCCGAGTTAATTGCAGAAAATGGCCGTCCGCTTAGCCTGGCAGCCATCCGTTCTGTCCTGGAAGCCTTCCGTCATCAGCAGCCTGCCCCCATTCATCTTCCCGAATCAGATCAAATCCTCGCCCAGGCGTCCGAATTGCTAAGGCTGTGGCTGCAACCCACCCTCATTCCGGTGATTAATGCCAGTGGAGTGATCTTGCATACCAACCTGGGGCGGGCACCACTCAGTCCATCTGCCCTTCAGGCGATAACCCGGACGGCCATTGATTACCATACTTTAGAATACGACCTGGAATTAGGAAAACGGGGGTCGCGTGAAATCCATGCCCAGTCGTTGTTAACCCTCCTAACCGGCGCAGAAGCCGCTTTAGTGGTCAATAACAACGCTGCGGCAGTCTTGTTGGTATTAACAGCCCTGGCGCGCCGGCGGGCAGTGGTGATCTCCCGCACCCAACAGATCGAGATCGGCGGTGGTTTCCGTCTCCCCGAAGTGATGAAACAATCGGGGGCCCGTTTGGTGGAAATTGGGGCGACCAATCGTGTACATTTAAGCGATTACGAAACCGCCCTCGAATTCGAAAAACCAGCTCTCGTTCTGCATGCCCACCATTCGAATTTTCGTTTAATTGGTTTCGCCAAAGAGCCTCAACTGGCGGAGCTGGCAGAATTAGCCCACCGCTACGAAATCCCCCTGGTTGACGATCTCGGCTCCGGCGCGCTCCTAGATACCAGCTTGTTTGGGGTGGCTCACGAACCGACCGTCCAGGAATCACTACAGGCCGGCTCGGACGTAGTATGTTTTTCCGGCGATAAATTATTGGGCGGGCCGCAAGCGGGGATTATTATCGGACGGAAAAAACTGCTGGATAAAATCAAAAAGCATCCGCTCATGCGGGCTGTCCGCAGTGATAAGCTATGCCTGGCCGCCCTTACGGCCACCTTGTTACACTATCTTAAGGATGACCCCGTTCAACATATCCCAGTCTGGCAGATGATTGCCAAAACCACCCAACAAACGCTGATGAAGGCGCAGCAATGGAAAAACATGCTCGCCCAAGGGGAAATCATCCCAGGTAGTTCAACCATCGGCGGCGGCAGCCTGCCGGGCGAAACCTTGCCCACCCACCTGCTAGCAATCAAGCATCCCCAACCCGATCAAATCCTGAAACTTCTCCGCCACCAGGATCCGCCCATTATTGCCCGCATCCAAGATAACCAACTGGTGTTTGATCCGCGGACGGTCTTGCCCGCCCAAGATGAGGCATTGTTATCCGGAATTCGAAACACCCTGAAATAAAAAATATTTAGGAGTAATAGCCGAATGAAATCTAGTATCGATACCCTGATGCAAACACACAATATCGACGTCTTGTTGGTTACAGGAGATGCATTTCATAATCCGTCGATGGTTTACCTGACCGGCGGCGGGCATATAACCCATGCCGACTTAATCAAACCCCAAGGCAAACCTGCGTCCTTGTTTTGCAACTCAATGGAACGGGATGAAGCCGCTAAAACCGGATTATCGATCCGTTCTCATAGTGACTATCCATATAAGAATCTGCTTGAAGAATCTGGTGGTGACACCAACCTGACCCTAGCACTCCGCTACAAGAAAATGTTCCAAGATTTGGGTATTACCGGTGGAAGAATCGCTTTGTACGGACAGGTGGAGGTTGGCCCTTTTTACGCAACCATTAAACATCTGGTTGATTTGTTACCCAACCTGACATTTTGCGGCTTCGTAACGGATCCGGTTCTATTGCCGGCGATGATGACCAAAGATGAGGGCGAAATCGATCGTATCCGCAAGGTCGGAAAAATTACCACGGAAGTCGTTGGGCGTACTGCCGATTTCTTAACCAACCAGTCGGTCAAGGAACGGGTATTAATAAAAAAAGACGGTCAACCCTTGACGATCGGTGAGGTCAAGCGGTTGATTGATTTATGGCTAACCGAATTGGGGGCAGAAAACCCGGAAGGGACCATTTTCGCAATTGGACGGGATGCTGGGGTCCCCCACAGCAGCGGCAATCCTACCGATGGATTGAAATTGGGCGAAACGATCGTGTTTGATATCTTTCCCTGTGAAACCGGCGGAGGCTATTTCCACGATTTCACCCGCACCTGGTCTTTAGGTTATGCGACCGACAAAGCCCAAGAGCTTCACGAGCAGGTTTGTACGGTCTATCATCAATTGGTGGCTGAACTCAGGGTTAATGCACCTTTCAAACGCTTCCAGCAGCGGACATGTGAACTTTTTGAGCAGTATGGGCATCCTACCATCCAGTCCCAACCCCATACCGATGAGGGGTACGTACACAGTATCGGGCATGGGGTTGGCCTGCGGGTGCACGAAATGCCTTTCGCCGGACTAACCGCTGGGGAAAATGACATCCTTGCCCCAGGGACAGTTTTCGCTATTGAACCCGGCCTTTATTACCCTTCCCGTGGGATGGGATTTCGCGTGGAAAATACCTTTGTTACCCATCCGGATGGACAATTTGAGTCCTTGGTCGATTTCCCCTTCGATCTCGTTCTGCCGCTCAAATCTTAACGGTGGATCGGAATTGAATGCCCAGGCCGAATTTCTTCCATCGAACCTTTAAGGGTATTTTATATTCGGTTTTCCCAAGCGACCTTCGAAAATTCCCTTTTTTCTCCAGGCAGGCAAGGGTTCGACGATCTCGCCCACGATAGTATCCAGTTATGATATATTAAAGTTTATGAGCGAAAGCATGCCTTCAGAATTTAGACACGCCCGTATCCTGGGTATCGAATCCTCGTGTGATGAGACAGCCGCCGCGGTGGTTGAAAATGGGCGAGCGCTGCTTTCATCGGTGATTGCAACCCAAATCGATATTCACGCTCAGTACGGTGGCGTGTTTCCGGAAGTTGCCTCACGCCAGCACATCCGCACGATATATGCCATAGTGGACGAAGCCCTGCAGCGGGCTCATCTCGGTTTAGGCGATATCGATGCCATCGCAGTCACCCGCGGTCCTGGTCTGGCTGGTTCGCTGGTCATTGGGATGAATTTTGCCAAAGGGTTGTCGATCTCATCCAATATTCCATTGATTGGTGTCAATCACTTAGAAGGGCATATCTATTCGGCCTGGATTTATCCGGCCGACACCCCCCACCCTCCCGATCCGCCTAAATTTCCCTTGTTGGCGTTATTGATTTCGGGCGGGCATACCGAATTAAATTTGGTTACCAATTTCCTGGAATATAAACATCTGGGCGCGACCCTCGACGATGCTTCCGGTGAAGCCTTCGATAAGGTCGCCCGGTTATTACGCCTGCCCTATCCCGGCGGTCCAGCGATCCAAAAAATAGCCCGAGATGGTAACCCCTCCGCATTTAACTTCCCACGAGCGCGCTTGGAAGGCAGTTGGAATTTTTCTTTCAGCGGATTGAAAACTGCTGTCCTGCGCACAGTGCGCGAATTAGAATCGCGTGGACGGCCGCTACCGGTTCCTGACCTGGCTGCCAGTTTTCAGGCGGCTGTCGTTGATGTCCTGGTGCAAAAAACCTTTCATGCCGCCCGGGTTTACAAAGCCAAAGAAATCCTCGTTGCCGGTGGCGTTTCTGCAAATCAGTCCCTGCGCGATGGGTTCCTCGCCCAGCGCGAATTTCCGGTCCATATACCACCCCTTTCTTTATGCACCGATAATGCTGCAATGATCGCCGCGGCCGGTTATTTCCATTACGCCCTTGGACATCGTGACCCCCTGGATATGGATGTATTACCCACCTGGCCGCTGGTATGAGGTTTTCGACGCAACTTTTTATTGTATGAATCATCTAAATGGAAACTGAAACCCTTATCAATGAGCAGGTCTTTATCGCGGCACTTAAATCGGGTGACCGATCAGCATTTGCTAAAATGGTGGACCGTTTTTCCAANCAAATTTACAANCTTGCCCTCAAGGTCACCGAGGACCCGCGCGATGCTGAAGATGTATTACAAGAGACTTTCATAAAAGCGATGCGCGCGCTGCCTGGCTTCGAAGGCCGCTCCAGCCTGTCAACCTGGCTTCACCGCATTGCAATTAACGAAGCCCTGATGATGCTTCGTAAGCGCAAGCCCGAATTGGTTTTAATGGAAGAAAATACAGAGGATGAAGATGAACCCCGCCCGGGCAACCTTACCTTTGCAGATTGGTGCTGCCTTCCGGAAAATGAATTTCTCTCGGATGAGTCGCGCCAATACCTCGACCAGGCTGTTCAACAATTGCCAACTACTCTACGGACTGTATTCCTCCTGCGGGATGTGCAAGGATTATCGATCCGTGAAACAGCAGAAGCCTTAAACCTGACCCAGACCAATGTTAAAACCCGGCTGCTGCGTGCGCGGCTGCATCTTCGCGAGAGTCTTTCACGATATTTCGGAGATCGTACGGCGGAGAAAAAAAGCGATGGCTGATTCGCACGATTGCTATGCAATGTTTACCTCAATATCCGATTATGTAGATGGAGAATTAAGCCCCGAATTGTGCGCTGCCCTGGAGCGTCATCTTACAGACTGTGAAAACTGCCGAATTGTGGTCAACACTCTGCGGAAAACCATCGAGCTTTATCACCAAACCTCCGCGAGCGAATCGCTTCCGGGAGAAATTCGCGACCGGCTGTTCGTACGCCTGCACCTGGACGATTTTTTGAAATAACCCAATCAGCACGGTCGGAATATATTTGTCTTCGGGCACCCCTGCATTTTGGAGAAAAGCACATGACCACTCTGTTAGATGAAAACATAAAAAAAGAGGTTCAGGAAGTGTTTTCCGGCCTTACCCTTCCTGTGGAAATCCATTTCTTTGGAAACCATAGGGATAATTGCGAATACTGCACAGATACAGCCGAATTGCTCAATGAAGTTGCCTCCTTATCTGACAAAATTGTCCTAAAAACGTTCGATATCCATACAAACCAACAAGAGGCGGCTTACTATAAAATCGACAAGACCCCCGGCTTTGTCATCCTTGGACGGGTAAATGAGGACCTGATCGACAATGGCATTCGATTCGCCGGCATTCCTGCCGGGCACGAATTCACATCGTTGATAAACACCCTTCTGATGGTTTCAAAGGGTGATTCCGGATTAACACCTGAAACTCGGGCGGCTTTGCGCAATTTAGAAAATCCGGTGCTTTTGCAGGTCTTTGTAACCCCATCCTGCCCTTATTGCCCCCGTGCCGTGGTTTTAGCCCATCAAATGGCGTTTGAAAGCCAGATGGTCGAGGCTGAAATGGTAGAGGCACTAGAATTTAAAAACCTTGCCGATCAATTTGGCGTATCTGGAGTTCCGCATACGGTTATCAATAGCGGGATGGCGGAGGTGGTTGGGGCTGTTCCCGAGGATTATTTACTGAGTAAAATCAAACAGGCGTTTACCTCTACCTAATTAGATCATACAGGAGACAGCATGGAAGCGAAAGTTGTTTGGAAGCGAAATCTGGCATTTACTGGGACGGCCGATTCTGGTTATGTTATGGATCTCGACAGTAAAAAAGAGTCTGGNGGTGACGAGAGCGGTTTCCGGCCAACAGAATTAATCGCCATCGGAGTNGCCGGCTGCACCGCTATGGACGTAATTTCAATATTACAGAAAAAACGCCAGGAAGTTAGTGCTTTNGAAGTGCTTGTCCATGCCANCCGCGCCAGCNAACACCCGCGTAAATTTACCGAAATGTTGATCGAATACATCATCAGCGGAAAAGGTATCGACCCGCAGGCGGTAGAACGGGCGGTTGAATTATCTGAGGAAAAATATTGCTCCGCCATTGCCACCCTGCGTGGCAATGTAAAAATAGCTCATAAAATTGTTATTTTCGAAGTTTGAGCTCCAAATATAAACCAGCCTCATTCGGGGTGGGTTTCGACCTGATCGGGAATAATGGTTTCGACATTGCGAATCAGGCTTAGGCTGGCGCCGAAAATCGCCACTCCCATGACCAACAATCCACACACGGTCATGATCAACCCCATCCCCGAGCCAAGGGAGCGGCCAAAAATTGTGCCAAAATTCATCGAAAGCCAGGTTTGCGGGTTCTGCATGAGCGGTTCGGTCACCTTATCTGCCAATGGGCCGGCGATTAACATCGAAACCGGTGCCGAAATTTGAGCCAAAACTCGCCGCACTGAGAACACCTTGCCCTGAATATCCCCTGGGACCTTGGATTGCCAGATGGCCTGGTTGGAAGAGTTTATGAGTGGGCCGGCAGTGGTACCCAGGATGATTGCCGGTATCCACATCACCGGAGAACTCCCCATACCTAAAAAGACTAACCCGATTCCCGAACACAACCAACCTCCCAGAACCCCAAGTATTTTCCGTCTTGGCCCTCCCGTGGCAGTAACCAATAGACTTCCAGCAACGCCGCTGGCGCTCGTAACCGATTGAACCAGGGCAAGCATTTTAGCATTATCGCTGGTTCGCGCTAATATCATCGGGTTGATTTGGGTATAGGCTATCGTTGCTAATAAGTTCCCAAAAAAGAAAACCAATTGCAGCCCAAGCATGCTGGGACGTTTTAAAATATACTGAAAACCATAGAGAGATTCCTTAAACAAGCTCCCTTTGCTCTCCATCCCTACCGCGGATACTTTTGGATGGGGAATAACAACCATCAACAACATCATTAAGGCAATAAAAAAGGTGAGAATATCCAAAATCAAAATTCCGGCAATACCAATGGTGCCAATAAACACTCCAGCAAGCGCTGGAGACAGGATCCCTGAACCCCATTCTGCCAGAGACATCATCCCACTCGCGCGGGCAAAATGCTCCTTGGGGATCATGGTGGAAATCGCTGCGGAATAAGCCGGCCATTGAAATGCCTGGAAAAAGCCGGAAAATGCCCCGGCGATATAAAGATGCCAGATTTGCAAATCAAAAAATAGGAAGATGACCAAAATAGCGCTTGTAGAAAGCACCGCCGCCAGATCGCTGAGCGCCATCACCAATTTGCGGTTCCACCTATCGACCAACGCGCCGGCGATTGGGCTGAAGATAACCTGGGGCGTAAAATTAAAAAACCCCACCAAGGCCAAATTGGTAACCGACCCGGTCATTTCCCAGGCCCATATCGTCAAAGCGAACCCAGTCATCGAAGATCCAACCAACGATAATACCTGCCCTACCCACACAATCGAAAAAGCCCGCATGCCTTGGGGACGTTCAGGAGTCAATGGTCACCTCACTCATGGTGGTTACTAAAAAGATTTTACAACGATACCCGCTTATCCTAAAGGAGAGATGCCAAAAAGCAGTTCCCTTTCTTGGTTTACAAGTGTTTTTTGTGGGCACTTCGATTTAATGGTATCAACGGATTGCGGCTCGGATGTGGCTTAGTTTATCAGAACACACACAAGCACGGACTGTTCCCCCAAGTCGGGTTAAGTTGCCCAGATATGGCTCAGCCCCGTTGGCTGCAATCCAACCCTCCAGGTTAAATGCCAGCGTTCCTTCTGCCGGAATCCATTCGCCATTGTATTTTCTGGCAATATGAATATGGGTCCCGGATGATGTCCCGCCCTCACAAGAAGGCATGCCAATAGGATCTCCCGCTTTAAGCACAGTGCCGGTTCTTGGCAGGCTCTTGTTTGCCAGATGGAGGTAAAAAACCACCCATCCAGTACGATCGTCGCCATCCCCATCCAGGTCCAGCATGACCATCGCATCGCCGGTGCGTGCGATGATACCATCCGCAACCGCTGTTGCCGGGTCTGGACTTTCAATACAGCCACCGGCCACATTCGATGGAGCAAAGTCCAAGGCCGCTAAGGGATCGCCCTCACCCCAGCCTGTGTGCGGCCCACCGGTAAAGGCCCATAAACGACCTCCACCGAAAGGCAAGCGCATTTCAGGCTGCACCAAACTTCCTGGGATGTGCGGCTGGACATTTTCCCACGGGTCACCAAATAATTCTGTATAAGTACGTAAGAAACCCTCGCCGCTGACAGCAAACTCAAAAGCCTCTTTGTTGAAAACTTTCGAAAAATAATAATGCAGCCCTACCGTAGCCGCATTTTGCCACGGATCTGGCCTTTCGCTGCGCCCATCCAGGTGATTGAATGTATCCAATCGGTTGGTTCGCCAGCCATAGTAACCGTTATTTAAAGTATTGGCTGCCCAGAGCAACTGCCGCGCCACGCCCAGGCTGAATTGGTCCGTATACCCGAGGGGATAGACATCGATATCGCTGGGAGGTTCAGGATTAGAAAGCGCACTGGTTTGATATTCGAGGATTGCCAGGAGCAACCTCGGACTGATACTGTAATTTTGGCCTATAAATTCAACAATTTCGCCCCCCCGGCGGTTTCGGTCACCCAGGTAGAAAGTGTAATTCTTGAACCAACCTGGCATTTGGTCCACATAGACAGCCGCATCGAAATCGACCTGTTTTGGCCCATTGATAAAAACGCTGTCAGGAAGAATCTGAAATGGGCTGCCCCATAAGGGACGGTAGTAAATCGGGATTTTCATCGGCATACCCGGCGGCATGGTTGTCGCATCGCGCGGGATAAATGTATTTACCTCAAGTATTTCTGCCACCGTCGTATTAAACCGGTAGGCCAAGGCGGGCAGTGTATCACCGGTTTGGGCGATATAATCTACCAACGTCCCCGGCGAAAAAAGCTCTCGGGTTGGCAAAGGTGTGGGCAGATTTTCGGGTGGGAGTGCAGCCGGTGGTGGTAATTCGCTGCCAGAATCATCCATTTGCAAGGCAGGTCGATCGACCGGTATACAACCCACGACCAGAATCGAAAATAAGACGAGAGTGGTGGTAACGCGTTGAACTATTAATAACATACTTATTCTATTGCCCGTCTATGGGACGAACAATCCGAGTTTCGAAAGAGGCGCATACGCAAGCTTCAATTACATCATCATCTTTTACCAATAAACCTTCATAGGGTCTTAGGCCTGCCTTTGCCTGCCAACCATCCATAACGAAAGGCAGCGGGCCGTCCGCCAAAACCCATTCACCATTGTATTTTCGGGCGATATGTACGTGTGTACCGGTCGACATGCCGCCTTCACAGGAAGGGTGCCCGATAAGATCACCCTGTTGGACCTTTGTCCCATTTGCAATTCGATTTCGTGTGGCCACATGCAAGTAAAAAATCACCCAGCCGGTTTGTTCAGATCCGTCGCCATCCAGATCTAATACCACAATACCATTTCCAGTGCGAACAACCAAACCATCGGCCATGGCTGTAATCCATTCATCCGAAGACACACAGCCAGTCTCCACCGAAGGCGGGGCAAAATCCAATGCTGAACGAGCGTTGTCCGGACCCCATGCAGAGTGTGGTCCACCAGTATAACTCCATACTCGCCCTGGTTGGAAGGGCAAGATCAAGTCAGGTTGAGTGAGGTTGACTGGTAATAATGGTTCTACAGTCTGGGCACGCAGCCAAGGGTTATCAAACATTCGCTCATAAAGTGCCGGAAAACTTTCTGGGCCGTACAATACCCCGTTCCACAAAATGGGCTCGTATAAACGGCTGAAAAAGTATTGCATCGCCGCAGAACCGGCGTTTAATTCCGGCGCAAGGCGTATTCGCGTTCCATCGGTAAAGGGAATTTCCATCAAAATCGCGTCCCGCCAGCCGTAATAGCCGATCGAAAGCTGTTGAACCGCCCAGGCAAGCTGCTTATACAACCCCTTTTGATCCAATTTGATATACCCAAGGGGATAATCGGTCAGTGCCAGGTTGGTTGGGCTTCCATACACCCAATTGGACTGATACTCAACGAGAGCCAGCAGCAACCGGGGGTTGATCGAATTTTCGATCGCCACTTTGCGCACCACCTGTGCGCCAGTGTTCCAGCCGTCCCCCAGGTATTCTCGATAGGTACTCATATACCCGCCGGCATCGCGAACAAAGGCTTCAATGTCGAAATCGAGCGCCGATGGAGAAAAAACAACCTCGCTGTCTGGCATTAGCAGTTCCCCAGGTCCGGTCGGCCCTAACCGGTCAGGGACGATCAGTAAATTACCAGCATTGATCAACCCCGTCTGTGGTATTTCCTCGGTGGAGGTAATATCCTCAACCGGTACGCCAAATCGTACCGCAACGGCCGGCAGTGTATCTCCCGACTGGGTGTAATAAAGGATAGGAGGCAAGGGGGTGCTTCGGGTCGGTAGAGGTGTAAATACTAGAATTTCGGATGTTGGATTGGGTGGCACCTCAGTCGTCTGGGGAATATTTTCGGTTTCATTGAGGGCTTGCTGAGGTTCCGGGGTCGTAACCGGCTCCTCAAGGGATTCTGATCCGCCTACACCGCCATTCGAGAACAACGCGGTGGCCGTCAAATCGTAGGTGGAAACGTAACCCTGCGAACAGGCCAACAGGCTGAACAACCACACCAACAAAACAACACCGATCGACAGCCGTCTACCGTGAGATCTGATTTTCAGGAACGAGCTTGTCCCAAGCTTCAACTACAACTCCATCACGCGTAAGCGTTCCATTATATTCTACCCCGCTACCGGTTGAAATCCAACCATCCAAATTGAACGGCAGATGTCCATCCGCGGGGATCCACTCCCCATTATACCTTCGGGCCAGGTGAACATGGGTACCACTGGAAAGGCCGCCCTCACAAGAAGGATGTCCGAGGCGGTCTCCAGCTTTTACAAAGGTTCCTACTGGCACTCGATTATTGGTCGCAACGTGCAAATAGAGAACCGTCCATCCGGTTTGTTCGTAACCATCGCCATCCAGATCGATCACCACCACCCCTGTTTCAGAGCGCACTACTAAACCATCAGCAACCGCAGTAACCCATTCCTCACTAAGAACACACCCCAAACCCCCATTGGGAGGAGCAAAATCGAGGGCTGCCCATCCTGAGCCTCCACCCCAGCCGCCATGCGGCCCGCCGGTAAAGGACCAGACCTTGCCATCTTCGAAGGGCAATTGCATCGCCGGTTGGGTTACCCCGGCTGGAATGAGCGGTTCTATTCCATAATCAAAAGGAAAGCCGAAAAAATTTTGGTAAATTTCAAAGACACCCTTAGGCCCAACCGCCAGTTCCCATTCATTCCGAGGGTATAACCATCCCATCAGGTGCTGAACGCCGGCTGTTCCCGCGTTGATGGTTGCATTTGCCGGTACCATACCACCATCCGTCAGCAACCAATGTGAAATGGCATTCACCTTCCATAGATAATAACCACGATTTAGCTGATTGGCTGCCCATGAGAGCTGACGGTAAAGTCGGATGTTGTTCGAATCATAAAAGCGGATCGGATAATCGAAGGTAAGGCTGTCAGGGGCGGCTCGAGTTACCCATCCGCTTTGATACTCTAATACCGCCAAAAGAAGCCTTGGATTGACAGAATATTCACGGGCAACCTTTAATACCACTTCAACACCCGTGTAGGTTGTATTGTCCATATCTTCACGGTAATTGAAGAGGTACCCGCCTTGTTCTTTAACAAATGCGAAAATATCAAAAGCTATCGTCACCGGACTATAGACCAATTCAGAATCGGGGATGATTTTGAACCCCGGACCCGTCGGTTGCGGAGAAGGGGCCGGGATGTGCACAACCTGTCCGATATTTACGATATTGGGGTTGACGATCTGGTTGGCTTCGATTAAAAATTCCAGGCTGACCTTGTACTCTTTTGCTACTTCCCCGAGTGTGTCTCCGGCTTGAATAATGTATTGCTCATCTTGTGTGCGCAGGGTGGGNAGCATCCTGGGCGGATCGGGCGTGGGTGTTAAAATCGGCGCCCCAGGCAGACGAGTTGGCGGCATAAATTGCCCTATTGGCGGAAATTTGGTTTGTGTCGGAAGAATCCCATCCTCCCTCATAACACCGGATCCAGGCCTCCATANATCCGTCTGGGGAGCAGGTTGTATACAACCCACAAGGGTGAGGGTGAGTATTCCTAATAAAAACAAACCATTCCACCGTCCAATGGGTCCCAAATTTCCTCCTGGTTAATCGAACCGGAAAGGCATAACCCTTCCGCCTATCAGATGCATGTGTAAATGGTAGACGCTTTGTCTGGCATCCGGCCCTGTGTTGATGACCAATCGATATCCACTTTGGCTAAGTCCATATTCAATCGCCAATTTGCGTCCAATCGATGCCATCCGACCAATCATCCCTTCGTCTCGCTCTTCGAGTAGGTTCATCGAATCGATATGCCGGTTGGGGACGATCAGGATATGAACCGGAGCAATGGGGTGGATATCCATAAAAGCGGTCACCTCCTCATCCGAATACAAGGTCGTAGCTGGTGCTTCGGCGGCAATGATTTTGCAAAAAACACATGACTCGCTCATGAACCTCAAACTCCAAAAATTTCCAAAGGTAGAGCTTCCAGCGGTGGATTGTTCTGGCAATCCTTTGCGTACCCATCCAACCCTTGTTGGTATTTTGGTCCCGCAAGAACCACTGGCAGGTGACCTATCGTTATCGTCCAGCCTGGATTTGAAAATAAGTCCGGACACCAAAAATGCGGAAGAACCATCAATGGGTCTTCTTCATAATAATCGAGCAGGACATTCATTTCTTGGTTAAAGATAACCTCAGGTGTAAGTTCACTCGAGTAGGGCGCTCTAGGATTCCTAAAATCGTGGACTTGAAGCACTTCTCTGCCAGTAGCCAGAACTCGGGTTATTACCTGCCACTCACGGGCATGGATGACTTCGGTGATATAAGCCATAACCAATGTCCAGTTGTTTTTTTCAAAGGCGCTAAAAAGTGGTTTCGCGCCGTTTCGTGGCGGCGGTTATCGATCCACAATTAAGGTAACACGCTGGGATTCGGATATTTCGATGCAAGAAATCGACCAGCTTGTACATGGTGATCGTTTTAAACCAATTTTCTTAGCATATATCCGTAAATCTTTAACATACATTTCGATTACAAGGATATTATAACTTACCGATCCACCATCTTTTCTCACACGATGACGCTTTTTGGGAGATTAACCCTTCCTACCCTGGAATCAAGATCTTCATCAACCCTTTCTTAATCCCATATACCAGAAATAAATACCGGAGTGCCGGAAGAAAACGATTTAGCCCCGGCACACCAGAAAAAATCTATAGTACTCATTAAAATTTTCGCCAGACCACCAACAGGTCATCCAAAGGATGATCATCCGCCGATTTGTAAATGGATTTTAGTCACTCTCTCCACGAATGAATCCTTCGGTCATTTCCCGCGCAACGGAGTCTTTGAATTGTTTTGGGGGAGTTTTCATAAAATAAGAGGAAGGCCCGTACAACGGTCCGCCAATTCCACGATCTAATGCCAACTTAACACAACGAATTGCATCGATCACGACCCCGGCAGAATTGGGCGAATCCCAAACTTCCAGTTTAACCTCACAATTTAAGGGGACGTCGCCAAAAGTAGTCCCTTCCATACGAATATAGCACCACTTCCGATCGGTCAACCAGGGCACATAATCGCTTGGGCCAACGTGAATATCCTCTTCGGGCAGCGGATATGGCAGCATGGAGGTCACTGCCCCAGTTTTGGAAATCTTCTTGGATTCAAGGCGTTCGCGTTCGAGCATATTGAGAAAATCGGTATTCCCGCCAAAATTTAATTGGTAGGTTCGGTCCAGCCGCACACCCCGGTCGACGAACAGGCTGGTTAGAACCCGGTGCATGATGGTCGCTCCGACCTGGCTCTTGATATCATCGCCCAAGATCGGCAAACCCCGTTGGCGAAAACGTCCCGCCCAGTACTCGGAGCTGGAAATAAATACCGGAATAGCATTGATAAACCCACAACCGGCTTCTAATACTTGCTCGACATACCACTTGGTCGCCATTTCAGAGCCGACGGGCAGGTAACTCACCACTACATCGGTTTTCGTCTCCCTCAAAATGTTAATGATGTCATCGGTGGGTCCTGGCGCTTTTTTCACAATCTGTCCCAGGTATTTTCCCAACCCATCATGGGTCATCCCACGGCTAACGGGTATGTTCAGATGAGGAACATCGCAGAATTTATAGGTATTATTCGGGAACGCAAAAATTGCTTCGGAAAGATCTTTGCCGACTTTTGTATCCACAACATCGATAGCGGCACTAAACTCAATATCATGGATGTGGTATCCCCCCAGGTTAACGTGCATTAACCCCGGTACAAGGTCGGTTTCGGTTGCATCTCGGTAGTATTGGACCCCCTGCACAAGGGATGAAGCGCAGTTGCCCACCCCAATGATTGCCACTCTGACTTTCTTTTCTGTACTCATCATTTGATCATACTCCTTTGAATAAGACGATGGATTGGTAAGGTCAGGCTATCATCCAAAAATATTTTTTTTGACTCCGTTCGTATGGCCCAAATACAGGTCGATTATACTCGCCAGCTCGAACCTCTCCTAGAAGTTAACCGAAACTGGGCCGCGCACCTTGATTAAGGAACTCTGTTTCCAGCGATGATAACGGTTGCATCTGAATCGACACCCAAAGAGAGCCGTAGAGAGGCAATTGAAAAAAACACACAATGCCAATTATACCGAGGAAGACTCCCACATTCTAGAGATTATAGCCTCTTTAGCGGCGATAGCGGTTGATGCAGGCCAGGTGATCGAGAGGACCTGATGGGTATTCTTTCAAAGCCCATGAATCGGAACGCCTGAAATAAAAAAGGACCTCGAACAATTCAGGATCCTGGATTAAATATCAACCCATTGCGCTCCCCTTAACCCGCCAAGGCGATAACTCTCTACCCATTTCGAGTTGTCGGTAAACCAATCATCGGAATGGCAATTCGTAATAAGTGCGGGAAATTGTGCATCTGATTCCACTACCTAATATTGTCTTTCCTCTTGTACAAGTTTATTTTTCGCCGCATCTTATAGAAATAATCGACTATAATTAAGGGAAGATCGATGGTTGGGTAAGCTAGAGGAATTAATGGTTATGATGGATATGATCTCGACCGGGCTTGCCTCCTGGCAGCGCTGACAAACTCTCAACAAGGGGGAGAGCCATTATTGGACCCTGCGTACCCGGTAACAATTCAAGATTAGAAAACAAAGCTAAATTATGACCAATTATTTGATGTCCAATGATTCTTTCATAACTCCTTCCGTTTATAAACCCAGGTTAAGCCATTGGGTTTACATCTACACCCACAACAATGAAGAAGGCAAAGAACTTGCCGATCAAATCGGTT
>JGI24111J20145_1000179_pt1 | contig 15807 bp, 12 predicted proteins | sample SubbioR11Jul_8B1_FD_20145 | JGI IMG/M metagenome (IMG submission 20145)
GGATGGCGAGTCGTTTGAAATCTGGCCTGAAGCTGCTGTTCAGGCTGCCCCGGCTGCGGCTGCTGCAACCCCAAAACCAGTCCCCACCCAGGCGCCAGCTCCCGTCCGCGCACCTGCACCAACCCCAGTTGGACCCATTAATTCTTCCAAAGCAGTTACATCGCCGCTGCCGGGAACCGTGATTGCGATAATGGTCCACCTAGGCGACCAGGTCAAGTACGGACAAGATTTGATAACCCTCGAGGCCATGAAAATGCAAAATGCTATTCGGGCTACCCGCGACGGAAAAATCAGCAACATCTACGTCAATGTGGGTGATCAGGTACGTCACGGGCAGGTGCTCGTCGAATACGCCGATTAACGGAGGCGGATGGCATGGACTTTAGCGAACTAATCAACCAAATTACACGCGGTTTTGCCGCTTTCACTTGGGGCAATGCGGTCATGATTTTGGCCGGGTTGGTCCTGGTCTTCCTGGCTGTGGTGAAGGAATATGAACCCGTGTTGCTGCTCCCGATAGGCTTCGGATGTGTCCTGGCGAATTTGGGGATGTCAACCGAAACCGGTATATTCAAAGTACTCTACTATGCCGGCATCGATACTGGGTTGTTTCCGCTGCTGATCTTTATCGGCATTGGGGCAATGATCGATTTTCGACCGCTGCTTTCGATGCCCAAAATGGCATTGTTGGGTGCCGCCGGACAATTCGGGATTTACACCACCTTATTGTTGGCAATCTTGCTTGGCTTCCCGATGGCTCAGGCCGCCTCCATTGGCTCTATTGGGTCGATTGACGGTCCAACCGCAATTTTTGTCACCAGCAGATTGGCCCCCGAAATTTTAGCACCGGTTACCGTGGCGGCGTATTCCTATATGAGTCTGGTTCCGATCATTCAGATTCCCGTCATGAAACTTTTGACCACTCGCAAAGAGCGCCTGATCCGCATGGATTATGCGGCCCGCCCGGTCTCGAATAAAATTGTGATTGCTTTTCCGATCATTGTGACGGTCATGATCAGTCTTTTGGCTCCAGACGCAGCCCCATTGATCGCAACCCTGATGCTCGGTAACCTGCTGCGCGAAGCCGGCGTGGTCGAACGCTTAATGAAGGCCGCTCAAAACGAGATCATCAATATCGCCACCCTATTCCTCGGTCTGACCATCGGGGCAACCATGACAGCCACCAGCTTCCTCAATGTGCAAACCCTGATGATTCTAGGTTTGGGTTTGTTGGCTTTTATCATCGATACCGTGGCTGGTTTGATGTTTGGTAAGTTTTTGTCATTCGCCACCGGCGGTAAAATCAACCCACTCATCGGCGCTTCGGGCATCAGCGCATTCCCAATGGCTGGCCGCCTGGCCGCCAGGGTTGCCAAGGAAGAAGATTTCGACAACTTCATCCTGATGCATGCCGTGGGTGCGAATACTGCTGGACAACTGGGTAGTGTCATCGCCGGCGGCCTGCTGCTCGCCCTGACGGTTAGTATTGCAGGAATAATGTAATTCTGGCTAAAAAAAAGACTGGCTCAGCCAGTCTTTTTTTTGCGGGTTGTGCTTAAGGGGAAGTTCACCGTCGCAGCGGCCCACGGCCATTATAGGACTGGGCATCTTCCACATCCAAACGATAGCCCAGTCCGCGGACGGTTTTTATGAAGCGCGGATGGCGCGGGTCATCTTCGATTGCCTGTCGTAACCAGGAGATGTGAACATCCAGAGTCCGGGTATCACCGGTGTATTCCGTTTCCCAAACCCGGCTAAAGAGTGCCTCGCGTTCAACTACATGGCCTGAATGCTCCATTAAGGATTTTAACAAAGCTGCCAGACGGGGAGTCAGCATGGCTTGGTGACCCAGGCAGCGCACTGAACGGTTCTCTAGATCCAGGTGGATAGGACCGACCTTGTAGATATTTTTTGGTTCTTGCGGCAAATAGGGTTTTATCCGGTTGAACAATTTTTGAAGGGTGAAAGGCAGGTTCAAGATGACATCGGTAGCCAGGTTGTTGCCCGTTGGGGTCGATCCATCTACGATTAACACAATGGGTAGATGGGGCGCTTTTTCCCGCAAGGCGGTACAGATGCGTTTCCCACTGGTGCGCATCGAGGCTGCATCCACGATGATAACATCCGGTACACTCTCCTCGATAAGTGTCAGAGCAGCGCTCCCACTGGAGACACTTTGAACCAAAATTTTTTTCTTGGTAAGTCCAGCCAGGAAGGATGTGCGGTCTGATCGCTTTCCTTCGATGAGCAGAAGTGAGAATCTTTTCTGCATAGCTACCTATCCGAATACCTTTTTTTGAACAAGATCGGCGCTTTCACCCACTGCCCTTCGGAAAACACCACCCATTATTCCTTCGTAACGGACAGGCGGAAAATTTATCCGGCAGTCCAATGATCACCTGCCGAATGTACACCCGTCATCTCGATGAATTCAATTGTATCTCGAATGAGCCGGACTTGTGTTTGTGATGTGATGACCCCTTGATGGCCAGCTCCAAGACAAGGATGCCAATACCCTCAAAACGTATGGCAATAAGGACGTACCGAAATTATACCCCAAAACTTAAGGATTTTATTCGAATCGAAAATGTTAACATTTAAGAATTATGGATGAATGCCCTCTTAGTTGCATCCGATACCTGCCCGTGTTAGAATAAAGCGAATAAAAAGCCAGCCAGGGTAATTCATCTTTATTGATCTTATCCAGGCTCGCAGGCACTTCTTTCAATAAAGTTCCTGGCGAATGATCCGTTACAGTTTCACGAGATGAGGTCTTGGTATGCCCCGAATGGTTGAAGTTGTAATTGATAGTATCCGAGTTAGTCTAACCAATCAACAGCGAATTGTTGTATTACGCGAGTTGAATGCCGAGCGCTATCTGCCGATCTGGATCGGCCCATTCGAAGCCGAGGCAATCACAATCGCGCTGCAGGAGATTGATGTTGCTCGTCCCCAAACGCATGACTTGTTAAAAAATATCTTAAAGACCCTTAATGGGCGCCTGGTCCGTGTAGAAGTAGTTGCCTTGAAAGATGATGTATTTTTTGGCAGCCTGGTGATTGAATATAATGGTGAAATGGTGGCGATTGACACGCGCCCCTCTGATGCGCTTGCCATGGCAGCTCGCGCTCATGTCCCAATTCTAGTGGCGCGAGAGGTGATGGAAACGGCTGGCATCATCCCTGAAACCGACATCCAGGCGCAGGAACCATCGGCGGGGCAACAATCCAGCGACTCTGCCAGCGGAGGAAGTTTCGAGGGAGAAGAACGGCTTTCTGTTTTCGAAGATTTTCTCCAAAACTTAAAAATTGAGAAGCCATCGGATGAATCCGATGAGGATGATCAACAAGAGGATAAGCCCGACCAGGGCAGCCCCAAACCACCCAAGTAACCCATGAACCAATCCGGGGCTCAATCAATACCCCGGATTTTTAAATTGTAAACCGCCATTTTGTCAGAGGAAGCAACTTTTTTTCCTTATCACAACGCCTGGAAAAAACCGAATTAATCACAGCCCGATGAACGAAAATACCCCATTTTTCGAAGAAAAAAGCTCCCCACTGGAGCAATCCCACCCGCACAACCGCGATGCAGAAGAAGCTGTCTTGGGAGCCGTGCTGATCAACCCCGAGGTCTATTATGAGGTTGCCCAGATCCTTCGTCCCGATGATTTCTATATCGTCCGAAATCGGTGGATCTGGGAGACTTATGTCCAACTTCATGACAGCCGTTCGCCAATCGACTACCTTACGGTATTAAAGGAACTCGAAGGGCGCGGGCAGCTCCTTGAAGTTGGTGGGGCGGCTTATATCACCTCGTTGATCAACCAAACGCCAACCTCATTGCATGCCGAGGCTTACTCGCACATGGTTGAAGAAGCTTCCATCCGCCGGCGGATGCTGAATTCTGCAAACGAGATCGCCAAACTGGCGATAGACCAACATCGCAGCGTGGATACCATAATCGACGAAGCAGAGAAATCAGTCTTCGGCCTTAGCGAAAGGCGGATCCAACACGATCTGCAGCCTATTCAGACCGTTTTAAGCGATTACTACGACCGGGTTGACCAGCTTTCGCAGCGCAGCCAGGAAATTTATGGCGTGCCAACCGGATTGGTAGATCTAGACCGGTTGCTGGGCGGCTTGCAGAAATCTGATTTCATCATCGTGGCTGGGCGGCCTGGGATGGGCAAAACCGGATTCCTCCTTTCGGTTGCAAAAAATGCGGCCCAAAAACACAAAAAGCATGTGGCGGTTTTTTCGCTCGAAATGTCATCCGAGCAGCTCGTTCAACGCCTGATCGCTCAGGAAACCGGCATCGACACTCAGCGCCTGCGCAGCGGTAAGCTCACCGACGAAGAATGGCCGCTCTTTACCCATGCCATTGAGGTGCTGGGTGACACCCACATCTGGCTTGACGACACGCCCTCGATTACACCTCTGCAGCTGCGAACCAAATGCCGCCGCCTGCATCTGGAATACAATCTCGATTTGGTGATTTTGGATTATTTACAGCTCATGTCGGGAGATATGCGCACCGACAACCGTGTTCAAGAGGTTTCCTATATCTCACGCAACCTGAAAGTCCTGGCACGAGAGTTAAACGTACCGGTCTTAGCAGCCGCCCAGCTTTCGCGTGCTGTCGAGCAGCGGGCGGACAAACGTCCGATGCTCTCGGACTTGAGGGAATCGGGCAGCCTCGAACAGGATTCAGACATCGTCATGTTCATTCACCGCCCAGACGCCATGGAGAAAGACAGCCCGCGCCAGAATATCGCTGAAATTATCATCAGCAAACATCGCAATGGCCCTACCCACCCTGGAATCGAAACGATTTTTCGCTCCAACCTGGCGCGATTCGACAATGCAGCTTCGGCTTATATGCCTGCGGATTAACCATGGAGATGTAGATTAAGAAATGATGTCACCCTTCTTAGGATTTCCCGCCGGTAAAACCCGCCTAACGCCGCTTCCAGGCCATTTTTTTAGTGAGTTGCTGCCTGAGGTCGACCACCTGGGAGAATTAAAAGTCACTCTGTATGCCTTTTGGTTCCTGGACCGGTTGGAGGGCGACGTGCGATTTCTGCGCTTCAGCGACTTCTCAAGCGACCGTCGCCTGATGGAAGGGTTGGGTATTAACCCCGAAAACGCCCAGGCCGCGTTGAGCGATGCACTCGAACGTGCTGAACAGCGTGGGACATTGATTAAAGTCCAAGCACCAGAAAATAAACCTGAAGACCCGCTTTATTTTTTGAATACCCCCCAGGGACGGGCAGCCGTGGCCGCCCTGGAAAATGGAGATTGGAGCCCTAAGAATATTGCTCACCCCGAACTTACTCTTGAGGGAGAACGCCCGAATATATACCGCTTGTACGAGAAAAACATCGGCCCCCTTACTCCAATGATTGCCGAAACACTGCGCGACGCCGAACAAGTATACCCTCCCGAATGGATAGAAGAAGCCATCCGCACTTCCGTAGAGAACAATGTACGCCGCTGGCGCTATGTAGAAGCCATTTTGCGCTCGCGCCTGGAGAATGAACATGACCAAGCGAATCGAGGAAAATCTCAAAAAGATCGCCGCCTTTACATCAAGGGGGATTACGGTGAATTCGTCGAACACTAGCCCGTCCACACCTCAAACCTCTGGGACTGGCGACCCTAGCTGTCCGATTTGTGCCGGGATCGGTTTTGTGCGCCATGATTTACCGATTGGCCATCCGGATTTTGGAAAGCTGCAAGTGTGTACCTGCCGGGAAACAGACGTAAAGCGCATGGAGTGGCAACGGCTATACCGGGTGAGCAATCTTCAGGCTTTTAAAGCCTTGACCTTCGAAAATTTTAAAGTTAAGGGGCGTCTGGGGTTAGGCGACCAGCAAGTCAATTCGCTCCAGTTTGCGTATAACCAGTCGGTACAGTTTTCGCGCAATCTCAATGGTTGGCTGTTTTTGATGGGACCGTATGGGAGCGGTAAAACTCATCTGGCAGCCGCCATTGCAAACTTCGTCATTGACCTGGGTATCCCGACTTTGTTCTTGACCGTCCCAGACTTGCTCGACTGGCTGCGAGCCTCCTTTGGCGGCGGTGAGGAGAGCTTTGAGGAACGGTTAATGGAAATCCGTAATTGTAGGCTGTTGATACTTGACGACCTTGGCACTCAAAATGCTACCCCATGGGCCGAGGAAAAGCTTTACCAGATCATCAACCATCGCTATGTTCACCGCCTGCCAACAGTAGTGACCACCAATCTGGCCCTGGATGAAATCGCTGGGCGCATCTCTTCACGCCTACAAGACCCAGACCTGGTTACCTTGGTTACGATCAATGCGCCCGATTACCGCTCGCCAATCAACGACGAATCGCGCTCGCCGGTTTCCTCACTGGCGCTTTTGAGCGACCGCAGCTTTGGGTCGTTCAGCTTGCGCGAACATGAACGGCTTGAAAGCGATGAGAAGCAATCGCTGCAAAAAGCGTTCAATGCGGCTACCCAATTTTCGGAGGAGCCCTCCGGCTGGTTGGTGTTATTGGGCGGTTATGGCAGTGGAAAAACGCATCTGGCTGCCGCAATTGGAAATTACCGGAAGGCAATGGGCGAAGAACCCATATTTGTGGTCGTACCAGACTTGCTCGATCACCTCCGGGCGACTTTCTCTCCCCAAAGTTCGGTCTCATACGACCGGCGTTTCGATGAAGTGCGCTCAGCCCGGTTGTTAATTCTCGACGATCTGGGCACCCAATCGGCAACTCCTTGGGCGCGAGAAAAGCTTTACCAACTGTTGAATTACCGCTACAATGCCAAACTTCCCACGGTCATAACCAGCGCACAATCCTTGGATGATATGGATGCGCGGATCCGCAGCCGAATGCTCGACCGGCGGGTATGTAGGATTTTTGCGATCACCACCCCTGCTTACACAGAGCCATCCAGTGGAACACCCCGCCGCAAATTAAAGCGAGGATGAGGTATCCCCATCCGACAAGGTACTTGAAGAACCCATGGTCGTAGAAACCAACCACCGCGCATCCCTTACCCGTTTTGCATGGCTTTCCATTGGTGCGGCAGTCTTGACGATGGGGTTGAAGGCTGCTGCTTTTTGGCTCACCGGCTCAGTTGGGCTGCTTTCCGATGCTCTCGAATCGTTGGTTAACCTGGCTGGTGCATTGATGGCGCTGATAATGTTGACCATTGCTGCCCGCCCAGCCGACGAGGAGCACCCCTTTGGACACAGCAAAGCCGAATATTTTTCCAGCGGGGTAGAAGGGACTTTGATCCTGATTGCGGCTGTGACCATTGCAATCGCAGCTATCCAAAGACTGATTACACCCAGACCGCTCGAACAGATTGGTTTGGGAATCGCGGTATCGATGGTTGCTGCTCTGATCAACCTGCTGGTCTCCCTGGTTCTGCTCAGAGCTGGAAAGCGGCACAATTCGATCACCCTAGAGGCCAACGCCCAACACTTGATGACCGATGTGTGGACCTCTGCGGGTGTATTGATCGGTATCGGTCTGGTTGGGGTCACAGGTTGGTTGCAATTAGACCCGTTGGTGGCTTTGGTGGTAGCGGGTAACATTATTTGGTCAGGTTATCACCTGGTCAGCCGCTCGGTTAAAGGCTTGATGGATTCCGCCCTGCCAGCCGAAGAGCAAAATAAAATCGAGACGATCTTAAGCCCCTATCGGGAAAGTGGAATTCGGTTCCACGAAAAGCGCACACGTCTGGCCGGGGCTCAACGTTTTGTGTCCCTGCACGTGCTAGTCCCGGGGAAATGGACTGTCCACCGCGGTCACCAACTGGTTGAAAAAATTGAATCTGACATTCGCCAGGCGTTATCGAACAGTACAGTGTACACACACCTGGAATCGCTCGACGATCCGGCCTCCTGGGATGAAGTTCTTTCGAACCACCCTGAAGCGACAAAGAAAGAACCCCATTAACTTACCAGGGTGGGTGTGCAATCCGAGGCTTGGTGCGTCATCGGATTTCTCGGATGTCTACACCAGCAAAGTGGCCGAATAGACCGTCAGCGCCTGGCCTTCTAGAATGACTCGGTCTTCCTGCGGGCGCACACGAAGCTGCCCGCCGCGCGGTGAAGCCTGGTAGGCCATCAAGGTTGGTTTGCCCAGTTTCTTACTCCAGTAAGGGGTTAGTGCGCAGTGAGCAGATCCAGTCACCGGGTCTTCATCCACGCCGACCGCCGGGGCAAAAAAGCGGGAGACAAAGTCATATTCACCCTGGTCACATTGAGCGGTTACGACCACTCCGCGCGTCTTCAGCTTTCGCATGCTAACAAAGTTTGGTTCAAGCGCTCGCACAATCGGCTCATTTTGGACCTCAACCAGGTAATCCTCGCGATACTTGCCGACGAAAAGGGCATTGTTCAAACCGAGAGATTCCAATAAACCTTCCGGTGATACCACCGGCTCTACCGGGCGGCCCGGAAAATTCAGGGCGATCCAACCGTCGGGTGTACGTACCGCTTGCAGTCTGCCGGAAAGGGTCTCAAACAGCGCTGTTTGGTTGCTGGCTAAAAACCCCTGCTCCCATAAGATGTGGGCACATGCCAGGGTGGCATGACCGCATAAGGTAACTTCCACCATGGGTGTGAACCAGCGTAGGCGGTAAAAGCCATCTTCCGGCAGCAAGAAAGCCGTTTCGGAGAGGTTCATCTCACCTGCGACACCCAACATCCATTCATCGGGCCGCGGCGAATCCAACAAACACACCCCGGCCGGGTTGCCCGCAAAGGGGCGGTTTGTAAAAGAATCGACCTGGTAAAGTGATAGAGACATGATTACCCCGCTTTCATACTCATTGAATAATCACCACCCGATATATTTTATCCGATTATGGTTCACCTCCGCAAGGGATCAAAATCTGTTGGAGGTCCTTATTGGGTCAACGGTTGTTTGCTTGAGAACTCAACAAACGAAAAACCTCCCTTTGCACCATGAAACTGCCGTGATCAGTAGAAAATGTAATCACTTTTATTAAAACCCACTTAATTAATTTGCTCGTTTTGTGTTAAAATAAAACCCGATTTGGGGCTATTCAGCTACACTGGGGCGTGGTGCAACGGCAGCACACCAGACTTTGGATCTGTGGATCTTGGTTCGAATCCAGGCGCCCCAGCCTGCCCTTTTTGGATAAATTTGGACGCCGAAACTTCCGATCATCGTAATAGTACCAGCCGCAAGACATACGGGCTTGCCACCTCGCATGGGGTAGGACCGAGTTTGGTATTGTTTTTTTATAACCTGGATCAGGCAGCCTTCAAAGGAGATCCATGCAACCCATGTTACATTCCGTGATTTTGGCTGCCGGTTTCGGTAAACGATTAAAATCCAGCCTGCCCAAGGTGCTCCATTCCTTGGCCGGCCTACCCATGATTCAATACAGCTTACGGGCTGTGGCTGCTGTTTCGAACAAACCACCCGTGCTGGTGATTGGTCACGCTGCTGAGCAAGTCCAAAAGGTAGTTGGTGAACAAGCTCGTTTTGCTCTCCAGGCCGAGCAGCTTGGCACCGCCCACGCGCTGCGAATGGCCGAACCGTACCTGGCTGACAAAGATGGCCAGGTGCTGGTCATCACAGGTGATATGCCGCTATTAACTGCCCGGACTTTCCAGCGCCTGGTAGAGGTTCACGGCAATCACCCCGGACCCATCAGCATGCTGACGGTCGTGCTGGACGATCCGCACGGTTTTGGGCGGGTAGTGCGGGCAGCCGATGGTTCGGTTCGCGAAGTGGTCGAGGAAGCTCAGGCTGGTTCAGAAATTTTAGCTATTCGCGAGTTAAATGCCAGTGTATATTGTTTTGATATGCCCTGGCTGTGGGGCGCGCTTAAACGGGTGCAGCTATCACCGAAGGGTGAGTACTACCTGACCGATCTGGTTGGGATTGCGGTTTCCGACGGATTGCGGGTCGAGGCCTTGGTCGCCGATGATCCCCATGAAGCCCTGGGAATTAACACCCGCGAACATTTAGCCGAGGCTGAAGCCGTTATACGCCAGCGGATCAATCGCAACTGGATGTTGGCAGGTGTAACCATAGTCGATCCGCAAACGACCTATATTGAGACGGAGGTCGAAATCGGCTCAGATAGTGTTCTTTACCCAGGAACACACCTGCGAGGGTGCACCATCCTCGGCCAGGGCTGCCAGGTTGGTCCGAATGCGGTGGTCATTAACAGCCGCCTGGGGGCCGACTGCCAGGTGGCGGCAGCCTGGATCGAAGATTGCATTCTTGAAGATCGAACCCGCGTGGATGCCTATTTACACCTGCGTGGTGAAACCCATGGTTTCCTCAGCGGTAGGAAAGGACCTAAAGGTTAAGTAAGGTGGAAATTAAAACACTTTGGATCGTTTTATTGGTCACCCTTGCTATCGATGTGTTCATCATCGTCTTGCGCGCCAGCCTGGTAAATGTGCGCTTACCTCAGTTGGTCAACCTTGGCGGACAGGACCCGACTTTCAATATCACCCCGGTTCTGTATATGGTCGAAAAGATTGGCTTTCGCCTCGGTTTACGTTTGGTCATCAACCTGGCTCACTTCCTTATGGCCGGAGTGGCGGTTTTCTTACTGGCAGCTTACCTGCCGCAAACGCTGGCAGCGTGGCCGGTGTTGGGTATCTTGGGTGTGGTTGTTCTGCTGGTCGTGGTATTGGAAGTTGCTCTGGAAGGCTGGGTACGCCCCAACGCCGAGGCCTGGTTGCTGCGTCTCGCGCCGATGGGGCGGGTGGTCGAGTTTTTCCTGCGCCCGTTTTCGGCGCTGCTGATGATTGTATTAGGCCAGACTCCTACCCCAGAACGTCATCCCGGAGCGATGACCGAGGATGAACTCAAGACCTGGGTCGAAGTCGGCCAGCCAGCCGGCAGTTTGGAAAAAGGCGAACGCCAGATGATCTATTCGATCTTTCATTTTGGCGATACACTTTGCCGCGAAATTATGGTTCCGCGAATCGACATCCTGGCGTTAGAGGTCAACACAACCGTTCCAGAAGCAGTCCATTCTCTCACCCTCTCCGGGCATTCCCGTGTCCCTGTTTATGAGGAAACGATAGATAATGTGATCGGTCTTTTGTATGCTAAGGACTTGCTGCGCGCCTCGCTTGACCAAGTAGAACCTGAGAACATCCGCCCTTTCCTACGGCCGGCTTATTTTGTCCCCGAAGCTAAGAAAGTGGACGAACTCCTGCGCGAGATGCAGGCCCACAGCATCCACCTGGCGATCATTGTCGATGAGTATGGCGGTTTGGGTGGGCTGGTGACCCTGGAGGATATTGTCGAGGAAATCGTCGGCGAAATCCGTGACGAATACGACCAGGGCGAAGAACTGCTCTACCAGCAAATTTCCAAGGAAGAGTATCTTTTTCACGGGCGGATCGACCTGGATGATTTTAATGACGTGCTCGGCACCCACCTGGTCACGGATATGGCCGACACTTTGGGCGGCTACCTTTACGGTATCATCGGCCGGGTGCCCATAGGCGGTGAGCAGTTGCAAGTAGAAACTTGGGAACTGCGGATCGAGCAAGTCAGCGGGCGGCGCATCCGCAAGATCCGCGCTCTTTATAAACCAACAACCCCTGCAAAAGAAATGGAAGAAGTGAGTAATGAAGCCCAAAACCGACGAAATTCGACACCAGCTCATTGAAGCAGCCGTCCAGGCGCGCGGTTGGGCTTATGCACCTTATTCAAGATATACGGTAGGGGCAGCCCTGTTGACAGCTTCGGGCAAAATCTATGAAGGGGTTAATATTGAAAACGCAGCTTTTCCAACCACGATTTGTGCTGAGCGAGTAGCCGTTTTCAAAGCTGTATCCGAGGGTGAACGCGAATTTCAGGCCATTGCGGTCGTAACTTCAAATGGCGGGACGCCTTGTGGTTCCTGTAGACAGGTTCTGGCCGAATTCGGCCTGGATACGCTGGTCATCATGGCGGATGCTCAAGGCGAGATCACCTGGGAAGCGCCCCTAAGCGAGCTGCTGCCAGGAGCTTTTACACCCAAAGATTTATTGCCTGACGCCTGAACTTTACATTTTCCTTTGGCAATGGATTGTTGGCGTGTCTATCCTATAGCTCTTTGCGTATTCGTAAACTAATCTATCTTCACACCTGTCTTGCCCCCCGCCCGACCCTATGTTAAACTGATAGAATGCCCCCGGAAGATGCCATGTTTCAGGAAGTGCGCAGCGCTGTTGAACAGGGCGACCGGCCCCGTGCACGAGATCTACTTACTCGTCTCCTGCGCCGCGACCAGGCCAACCCAGAGTACTGGGTGTGGATGAGTGCAGTCGTTGATACTCCGAAAGAACGGATCTACTGCCTTAATCAGGCTCTCCGAATCGATCCGCAAAACCAGACCGCCAAACGCGGATTAATTTTGTTGGCAGCCATGCCGCCACAAGAAGATCTGATCATTCCGCAGCGTTTGCAAAGTCGCTCGTGGCAGGTGAAGATAGAAAAGCCGGATGGGCAGACCCGGGCGCTCACATGGAAGAAATTATTAATGTACGGTGGCATTGGCCTGGCCGTCATCGGGCTGCTCCTGGTGGCATTTTTAAGTGCGCGGCTGACTCGCGAGGACGAAACAGTCCGAGTTCAGACGATCTCTTTTCTACCGGTCGCCGAAGGCAGCACCGGCGAAGAGGATCTGGTTGTACCTACCTTAAGACCCACAACCGCCGGTCCTACCCCACCCTGGGAATCCTTACTGGCGACGTATACGCCTACTCCCGTTTATGGACGCACGCCCCACCCGATCAGCGAAGCTTACAGGATAGGGATTCGCGCCTTTGAACGCCAGGAATGGGATCGCGTCATTGATTTTATGAGCCAGGCGGCTCAAGCAAGGCCGGACGCGGCGGATATTTGGCACATCATCGGCGAAGCGTACCGCCAGCAGCAAGACCCTCACCAGGCGTTGAGCGCCTATGATCAAGCCATTAACCTCAACCCGAACTATGCGCCGGCCTTTTTAGGACGAGCCCGTGCCAATCGGGCTATTGGATCGGTAAACGTCGAAGATTTACGGCGTGACCTGGAGACAGCCCTAAGGCTGGACCCTGATTTTGGCGAAATATATCTGGACCTTGCCCTGCTCGACCTACAAGAAAAGAATTATGTGGAAGCCCTGGAAAATTTGAACCTGGCCTCCAGCCATCTGCCCAACTCGCCCTTGGTATATCTGAATCGGGCCCGAGTCCATCTTGAAATGGCTGCGCCTGAATTGGCCCTAAAGGATGCCTACCAGGCGAACCAACTCGACATCACATTGTTGGATACGTACCTGGTTCTAGGCCAGGCCTTGCAAGCCAACGGTCAGTATATCGAATCGATCCTGCCGTTGGACATCTACCTCCTTTATCATGAAAACCCCACTCCCCAGGCTTATGCCTGGTTGGGACATGCTTACGCTGTGGATGGTGACCTGGAAGCCGCTCTTAGAATTTTCGAGCAAGCGCTATTGATCAACCCTGCCAATTTTGATGTCCTGTTCCAGCGGGGCCTGCTATTTCTGGAAACCGGTGAATACCGCAAAGCCCTGGTTGATTTTAATCTGGTCATTGAACAACAACCGGACTCTTTTGTGACAGCGATAGCGCGAAGTCGTGCGCTGTTGGGGATTGAGGCTTATGGCGACGCCTATAATCAACTCAACACGATTGCGGGTGACGCCCACAGCAACCAGGAAAAAGCAGAATTATATTACCTGCGGGCATTATCACTGGAAACGCTCGATGCCCAGGCGGCGATCAAGGATTGGAACCGCCTTTTGGCGCTCCCTGAAGAGCTCGTGCCAGAAGAATGGCTGAAAGAAGCTCGCGAACGACGCGAGGCATTGTTTACCCCAACCGTCACCCAGCGTCCATCGATCACGCCCACAATGACCTCTACCCGTATGCCAACCCAAACCCAACCCATTCTTACGGCCACCCGCGTGCCAACGCGAACACCTACCCCTAACCGGACACCCTGAACCGTGCGATCACTTTATTCTTTTTTGCTGGTTAAAGATCGCCAACAAAGGCAGGAAATGGAGCGTGAACGCGCTGCGCATCTACTGCGCAACGGGCTGGTAGGTGGACTGGCCGCCTTGATGGTAGCGTTGGCAGTCGGGGTTATCGGTTTCGCTTTTGGGTATGCCGGACTGACCGCCGACCTGCCGCCTGTGGATGCGCTGCCTGTGCTGCTGGATGCCCAAAATGGCAGCTTGCTGCAACCCACCCGTTTGTACGATCGCAGTGGACAAACCCAGATCTTCTCCCTGGAAAACCCGGGAATTTCCAGGCGCTACCTGCCGCTCGATTCGAACCAACCAGAATCGATCAGCCCGGTTTTGGCACAGACGATCGTTGCCTTACAAGACCCCACATTCTGGCAGAGTACCGGTTTACGCTGGGACAACCTCTCCGATGCGCGTCCGAGGACGATCCCGGAAAAAGTAGTAGCCGATTTATTGCTGTATGAAGAACCGCCCGGTCTGCGCAAATCTTTGCGTCTTAGAATATTGGCCAACCAGGCTGTTGTTCGATACGGGCGGGGGCAGGTTTTGGAGTGGTATCTCAACAGCGCGTATTTCGGTCACCTGGCTTTCGGCGTCCACAGCGCTGCCCAATTGTACCTGGGTAAATCGGCTGGCCAGGTAGATCTGGCCGAGGCAGCTTTGTTGGCCGCTATTCTGGATACTCCGGCGCTCAATCCGTTAGATGCTCCGGCAGCCGCTTTGGAGCGCCAGCAGGTTACTTTATTTGAACTGCTCGCCAGGGGGGAGGTTAACGAACAACAATACCTGACTGCCCGCGATACGCCCCTGGAATTAAAAAAACTAACCGCGATGCCTGCCTCGCCTGCCCTGGCATTTAGCAACCTGGCACTTGCCCAACTTTCTACCCACATCGACCGGGCGCGGATTGAGCGGGGGGGTCTGCGGGTTGTCACCACCCTCGACCTGGACTTACAACTACAGGTCAATTGTGCGCTTCAGACCCAGCTTAACCGCCTGGCTGGGCAATTAGCTCCCATAGAGGGCTGTGAGGCTGCCCGTTTGCTGCCATCCTTGCCGCTGTCGGTTTCGGAGCGGGTCGGGGGGCAGGTGTTCACTGCCAGCACAGTCATCCTCGATCCAGGTACAGGGGAGGTGCTGGCCCTGTCGGGCGACACGACCTTGCAGGGCGAATCGGCGTTTTTGCAAAGCCATCCGGCTGGTTCCGTGCAAACACCCCTCCTGGCGTTGGCCGGATTTGCCCGCGGCCTGGCTCCTGCCAGCCTGGTGTGGGACATCCCGGTATCCACCACTGGGCCATCCAATCCAGATGGTCAATTCCACGGACCGGTGCGTTTGCGTACAGCGTTGGCGAACAATTACACCGCAACCTTAACTCAGACCTTACTGCAAATAGGGAGCGCGCCGCTCACCAGTGTAGCCCACCAGATTGGACTTACCGCCTTCAGGACTTCTCCGGATCTGAGCGATACGCTCTATTCCGGCGAGCCTCTCAATCCGCTCGAAGTAGCCCACGCTTACTCCGTATTTGCCGCAGTTGGCCTGCTCAACGGCCAGACCGGCACGGTTGACGGAGATGTGCAGCCCGTTATGGTTTTACAAATCGACGGCCTGGAAGGGGAAGCCTTTCAGAACTTGAGGCGCAACCAGGCTAAACCAGTGGTCAGTGCGCCCCTGGCATACCTGGTCCACAACGTATTGGCCGATGAAGCCGCCCGCTGGCCAAGCCTGGGGCATCCCAACCCGCTTGAAATCGGACGACCGGCCGGAGCAAAGACCGGCCAGGCCGATAACGGCCGG
>JGI24111J20145_1000184_pt1 | contig 15656 bp, 10 predicted proteins | sample SubbioR11Jul_8B1_FD_20145 | JGI IMG/M metagenome (IMG submission 20145)
GGGAATATCTGGATGGCAACCTCTCTAGATATTCGCCGATTCGATGGAAAACGTTGGCGAGTCTTCAATGCTGCTGAAACCGGCATCTTGCTGCCGTATCGAGCAGGAATCGAAACGGTTTTCTCGTTGGCAATTAACCCTGATGGAAGCCAAACCTGGGCAGCCTCGTGCGACTGGGGTGCTAACCAACCCGTTGGCGGAGGTGGTTTACGTCGTTTTGACGGTCAGCGCTGGACGAATCCTGGTTTTCCCCTTGAAAATGCCTGCATCACCACCATCGAGATTGACCTGGATGGTGTGGTTTGGGTAGCAGCAGGAACCAACTTCTATTCCTTCCATCCAGTCGATGAGACCTGGAGCATCCATGAGCCCCCACAACCCGAGGACTTATCCAGAAGGTATCTCTACACCCGTAATGTTGTGATTACTCCTGATGGAGGAATCTGGCCCCTTATGACCCTCGTGGATCGTTCAGGATTTGTGCGTGAAGTCGTGCGCTTACGCTATTTGGATAACACCTGGCATGAAACGCGTCGACTGCCGGCAATTGCCAGCCAACAACTGTACCTCATTTCTGGTGGCGAAGTTTGGGCTTTTGAATTTAACAAAGTATTTCGCTTTCTCGAAAAAGACCAGTGGAAGCTTTTGGCCAATCTCGATTATCGTTCAACCGCCCAAGATCCACAGGGTGCTATTTGGTTGGTTACCACGGATCTAGAGCAACCTGTCCTTTGGAAAGCAAACCCGTAAGATAACTGGCGTTTTGGTTTTTAATTTTTTAAAACAATCCTGGTATAATCCCTTTAACGTCAACAGATTTTGACTATTAATAATCCATTCTTTTGATGATCCACACGGACGTTAGTGGAACACCTTAACATCCATTTTCCCGGGGGCTATGTTATTTTTATGAAAATAATGCGACGAAATGTGGATGTAAAAGGGTCGCTAACTGGTGGTTGTATCGGAAACCACGAAGACTTTGGAGGAGCAAATAGCGAAACCGGATTCCAGGCCGGTTTTCTTGTTTTATAATCACTTTTACTAAAAACTATGGAAAGACTGACCATCAAAATTCGGAGTGACCTGCGCCAGTATCGTCAGCGAATGTATTTAATTCAACGAGATCGCTGGAGGGTAATTCAGGTTTGTGTGCTAGGGTCATGTTTGTTGTTATTGAGCCTTACGTTTCTAGTAAAGCCTTGGCCTTTAAACCACATTTTTCCATTGGCAATTTTCTCCCCCCTATTGCTGCTCCTTTCCATCAAAGAGTCTTTTCGTCATTTTACCAAACCTTTGCTTCAAAGTGGTTTATTAGCGATCGTCTTGTTGTGTTTGAGTATCGCTGGTGGGGTCTTACATCCCTCCACTCCACTCGACCGCACATACATCCCGTCTTGGATTACTTTGATTTTTCCATTCTTTACTATTCCGCTCCTTGGGCGGATATTTAAGAGCGTTCCCTACCTTGCTCGCCAGTACAGTCTTCGTCCTAATCAACCGGCCTTAAACCTGTTAACAGGGGCCTTTATCGGCGCGATTCTTGCCTTACATTTTTTCCTTATAGGGCGTTATCTTTCTCCCGTCCACAATTCTTTGATTTCTGTTTTGCCTGGAGAAAATCTTTGGTTAATAGGGATCCTGGCGGGTCTGGTAATTCCAGCTGAAGAATTGCTCCTTCGTGGAGCTGCGTTTTCACTACATCACGATAACCTTGGCAATCGTTTTTCGAAAACAGCTTTTTATGTGATTGCATTAAATGGCGTACTCTATCTGGCGTTATTGTTATACAATCTGACAAACCCGGATTTATTTTTGCTTGGATTGTTAGCGATATTTTATAAATTAATAATCGCCTTCTGTACGTTATTCCTGATTTATAAAAGACGAAACCTGTTAGCGGGGTTCGCCACCAATTTAGTTTTTACTTTTCTCGCAGGGCAGATATTTTTTCTATGAAAGTGCACCCCAAACCAGTAATCCAACGCAACTTCCCTAAAATAAAAACGCGTCCACGTGATTTTGCATTGGTCACAGTCACGTTTCTCAGCATGGTTTTGCTTGGTGTATTAAATTTTACAGAGCGAGTCGATACATTCCTGTTTGGTTTTATTCGTTTTATTACAATTCTTCCGGTCTTCACTGTCGCTTACTTTTTTGGGGTTATCCCGGGATTTATTGCGGCCGGGGTGTTTAGTATTATTTTCCTTCTAGAAATTCCATGGATAATTTCCAATTACGGCCTCGCGATCGCGGTCTTCGAACGCATTGGGTTGACTTTTTTACTATTCATCACCTCATTGGTCGTTGGCGATCTATCATCTTCTCTCCGCCAACGGAGTTCATTGCGGTTTGCTGTTCAAGCTCGTGAAATATTATTAAGTGGCACTCTTAATCTCGAAGAAATTACCTCTTTTCTGTTGGACCAGGTGCCCCAAATCGTCCGAAACGAAAAATCTCTTTTAATACTCCGTGATCCAATCGGTGGCCATTGGCAAATCCATTCCCAACATGGACGACTATCCTTGCAACGCGAACCCGGCACCTTATCCACAAACCTTGCCGAATGGTTGCTAACTCAAATGGAACCCGTTATCCTTAACAACCTTGACTCGCCAGAATCGATCCTAAATCCCAACAATAATGGTGACCGGGTACATTCGGTGTGTAGCAGTGTATTACTTCATACCGATGGTACTGAAATGGGCCGTCTGGTTTTAATTAATAAACTTTCTGGCTACTTTTCTCCCAATGATTTAGAAAAACTATCTGACCTACTCTCTGCTGGGGAAAAAGCGATTGAACATGCATATCAATTTGCCCGCACAGATTATGCCCTGGAACGCCAGGTAAACCAACTGGCGACCATTCAAAATGCATCTCAACAATTGAATGCCACCCTTGATCCTGAAAAAGTCGTTGACCTGACTCTGTCCGTAGCGCTCGAAATAACCCGGGCAGATTCAGGCGTGATTTTGCTGGATATAAAAGACCTTATTAAACTGCTCCGCACTCGTGGCGGGGAATCCAACGGGCAACGAGTTAAGGATTTTTTCGAGCATGGGATAAGGTCCAGCAATCCAGCCATAATCAAGGCCGAGGATCTCGGATTGCCCTTTCTATTTAATAAATCTAATTCACAACTTTCAGCGTTTATCCGCCACGGAAACAACATCCTTGGTTTGATCGTTGTAGAAAGTATCCACCATAACTCATTTGATCAGGCGACAGGTTGGGCATTATCGTTATTAGCTGACCACGCAGCTACATCTCTCGCGAATTCGAAATTATTTCAGGAAATCCTCAAGGAAAAACAGCAATCTTCGATGATCATCCAATCGGTGGCGGATGGACTGATGACAACCGACCAGTATGGCACCATCCTTTCTGTTAATCCGGCTGCCGAGGAGCAGATTGGTCTAAAGGAAAGCCAAATCATCGGCCAAAATGTTTGTGAAATTCTAGGATTTCACCAGGAAAATTGCAGACGCTTCGGACAATCCTTACAAGATGCCTGGCTCAATCAACGCTCGTTCCTAATGGATATGATCGAAATCGAACCGCAGCATAGCAAGCGACGTTTAATTAATTTGTCAGCAGCCCCAGTTTTTGAAATCGATCGGGAACCTTTTGGTTTGGTGATCCTTATCCACGACCTTTCCGAAAGAGAAAATCTCAATCGCTTACAAGAAGAATTGATCTCATCCATATCGCACGAAATGCGCACACCTCTCGCAAAAATACAATCGATTGCCGAAATGGTCTCAAGTCAACTTCAAGACAAATTGAGTGATCACTATATTCGATATATGGATATACTTAGCAATGAGACCCAGCGGCTATCACACTTCCTTGATCGCATTTTGGACGTGTATAAAATTGAAACCCGCCAGTTCGACGTTGAACTGCGGCCGTTGCCGTTAAGGTATATTATCGAAAACTTGGTTGAAGAATGGCGTATCATCGCTCCGGAGAGGAAAATTATTATTCACAAAAATGATTCCCCCGCCTGGGTGACTGCAGACGAAAACGCGCTTAATTCTATATTGAACAATTTATTAGACAACTCAAATAAATATTCCCCCCCTAATCAGACCATCGAGGTTCGTCTGGAAATCCTGCCGGACCATGAAGCTGCTGTAAGCGTAATTGATCATGGCCTTGGAATTGCCGCTGAGAACCAATCGATTATTTTCGACCGGTTCTACCGAGTAACCGGCACCGATTCCCAAGAGGTGTATGGCCATGGAATCGGATTATATGTAGCAAAAATGCTGGTGGAAGCCATGGGAGGACAAATTTGGGTAGAGAGTACTTTAGGTTCCGGTAGCCGCTTCACCTTTACCTTGCCTCTCCAAGAGGAGGAAACCGATGAAACCCAAAATTATAATCGTTGATGATGACGAAACCTTAAATGAGTTGGTGCAAATCAACCTCGCCCCTCGTGGTTACGAAATTATTAGCGCTACAAGTGGTAGTGAGGCTATTAAAATCGTCGGTAATGCCCCTCCCGATTTAATCATTCTGGATGTAATGATGCCAGGAATGGATGGTTACGAGGTCTGTCAACAATTACGTCGCCTTACCGACGCACCAATTCTATTCCTGACAGCCAAAAGCCGCGAACAAGATTTAGTCCGTGGGTTCGAAGTGGGTGGGGATGATTACGTACGAAAACCATTTAGCATCCGAGAATTAGAAGCACGAGTATCCTCATTGCTCAAACGAGGGCGGAAATCAGCCCTAAGCAATAACCGCTCTACCGAATTTGATGACGGCCACCTACGAATTAATCTAGATACCCGCCATGTATACAGAAATGGCCAAATGATACACCTTACTCCAACCGAGTTTCGTTTATTAAGCTGCCTTGTTCGCAATATTGGGGCGGTCATAACCCATGAAGACTTATTACGCGAAGCCTGGGGTGAGAATTATACCGACGCAACTGCCAGCCTCTCTCTGTATGTTCGATATTTGCGCGAAAAAATTGAAGCTGACCCGAGTAGTCCTATTTATATTATGACCAAATGGGGAGTTGGCTACTGGTTTGCACTCCAAACGGATGGATAATAATTCCTGTTAATAGATCTGGGGAGGTAACAAAAATACTGGATGGTAAATACACTGCCCGATCTTAAACAACTGTTGGATCGTTTACGTCAAGAGCATAATACGGCCTGGTTGTATGGAGTAATGGAGCGTCACCAGGAAGCAATCTTGATCGTTGACCAAAATTGGAGGTTGCATTTTGCCAATCCGGCTGCACGCCGTTTGCTGGAATTTCATCCCGAGTTTTCCGAAGGAATTCGATTATTAGTAATCCGTCCAAATACCCCATCCAAAAAACAGAATGTTTGCTATCCTATCCAATGGGATCCGTGCATCGAATTTCAATTCAGCGAAAACGAATGGGCAGGTGAACCAGCTATCCTAATCCGGCTATTTCCATTAAACAGTGGTGAACAAGAAACCAAAGGTGATGCTCAAAGCCAATATTTTTCCAATAGTTGGCAATGCTGGATCGACCATGCGCAAAATATCCAATTCGTCTCCCCCAATGTTTTACAACTCACGGGTTATTCCGCGCAAGATTTCCAAACCATTCCCAACTTGCTTTTCAGTATGGTCCACCCGGATGATCGGGGAATATTTCGACGTCACCAGGAAGACCGGTCGGAACGCCAGGAATCAACCAGTCTGGAAATACGTTTAATTAATCGAAATGGTGAAAAGCGTTGGTTTCGCCATCTTTCTCAACAAGCTCATGATGAAGAAGGACGCTGGATCGGACGGTATGAAAGCTACCAAGATATCACAGAATTTAAAGCCGCTTTTGATGGTTCCGATAGAGTGCAGGCGATTCTCGAAATGGTGGGGTTCGCAGGACAGCAATTGCTAACAACAACCTGGCGTACTTTGATCCCTGACTTGCTCAGTCGCTTGGGAGAGACCGCACAGGTGGATCGGGTAAGCATCCTTGCTAACGTCCATCACGAAGGAAGCGTTGTCCTCCGCCGACATTACGGTTGGCATGCGGCCGATCTTGCCCCTGAATTTACTACCCCGCCGTTCAAAACAGGCCCACTTGAAAATTCCGGTTTGAGCATCTGGGTGGAACCGCTTAGCAATAATCAACCCATGCAATCGCATATTCGCAATCTCTCCCCCCATCAGAGGGCTATTTTAGCCGCCCGAAATATCCTTTCCACCCTGGCTGTACCGGTTTTTGCTGGACCTGATTGGTGGGGGTTTATCCAATTCGACACAATACGGGCCGAAAAAAACTGGTCTAAAAACGAAATCAGTGCTATCCAAGCTTTTGCCAATGTTCTCGGCACAACGATACAACGTGAACGCACCGAGGATGATATCCGTACTCTTGTAGGTACGGAACGCAAGCGGACCGAATTAGCCTTGGTGCTACGGGAAGTAAGCCTGGCACTCAACGCGGTCCTCGATTTCGAAATTGTTTTAGATCGCCTCTTAACCCTGCTTGGTCAGGTGATACCCTTTGATTTTGGGAGTATTCTTACCTTCGAAAAGGGGGTACTTTCTCCGGTTCGATTCCTGGACCGCGAAGAAGACAACCGCTCCATTCGATACTCATCCACAAAACCGCTGCTTTTGGAGGTGGATAACTTTTTCAAACACATGGCAGAAAATCTGGTTCCCGTCTTGATTTCTGATACATCAACCGTCTCTGGTTGGGTTAGTCCAGAAGGCAAATCCGGTGGTCAGTCATGGATTGGGGTTCCTATCGTGATCGAAAATAAAGCTCTTGGATTTTTCTCAATTAACCAGCGCGAACCAGGGTATTTTCAACAAGATCATCTTCCCCCCCTGTTAGCTTTTGCTTACCAGACAGCCCGCGCTCTTCAAAACGCACGCCTTTTCGATGAGGTTGCAGAGACCCTGGTTCATGAGCAACGACTCAACGAAATTTCCCAGATCATCAGCAGTTCGCTCGATTTATCGACGGTTCTCCAAACCATTTTGCGCCTCACCGCACAACTTGTAGCGGCGGATTTAGGTTCCCTGGCTCTTGTAACCGAACGGGATGATTACCTTCATATTACCCACACTTACAACACACCAGAGGTCAACTTAACTCATGACCTAAAGCACGGTCAGGGCGTTTCCTGGAGGGTGGTCGAAACGGGGGCGCCGGTCATGCTCTCTAAATACGATTCAGATCCACAAGCATTACCAGATTGGAAAGCCTTACATGTCCAAGCGTACTTGGGGGTGCCGCTGGTTGCGGGGAAAGAAATTTTGGGGGTGCTCAGCCTGTTTAAATTAGCCACAAACCGTGATTTCAAAGAACGTGACTGCTTTCTGGCCGAAATGGTCGCCCGCCAGGCTGGAGTTGCGATTAAAAATGCGCGACGATTTGAGGAAGCCCAACTTCTGGCTGCTCGTGATTCGCTCACCGGACTGTTCAACCGGCGCCATTTCTTTGATCTCGCTACCCGAGAATATGAACGCGCTCGCCGGTATGGCCGCCCGGTCTCAGCAATCCTTCTAGATCTGGATAATTTAAAGCAAATCAATGACAATTATGGCCACAATACTGGCGATTCTGCCTTACAAAAGGTCGCACAATTGTGTAACTCAACTTTGCGTCGTCCAGATTTGATTGGTCGATATGGCGGCGATGAATATGTCATGCTGTTGCCGGAAACCTCCTTAGCCAAAGGTTTGGCAGTCGCCGAACGCCTTCGATCCTCCATTAGCCAATCCACACTCATCATTGGAGAGGAGCAGGTACGGCTTTCTGTAAGCGTTGGGGTAGCTGCCATGGGAACAGAAACCCAAAATCTGGAAATGCTGATCGATCAGGCAGACCAGGCACAGTACAAAGCCAAGCAAGCTGGGAAAAACCAGGTGTGTGCGTGGGGTTTCGATCCATCCTCATAAAATATCCGCAACCTGTCTATTACGGCTTTTTCCTGCGTAGAAGCAGCGGCCCAATCCTGTCCATTAACCAAGCAAAAGTCATCTCGACCCACGGAACAGCCGCCAGTATGGTTGGCACGTAAACAACCCGCCTAGGATGCAAAATGACCGAATAAACTGCATTTGCAACCTCGTTCGGCAATACTGCAAACCGTTCGCTGGGTACCGGTTCTCCATTTTCAAGGGCTTTAGAATTGTCAAAAAAGGCTGTTTTCACAGGCCCAGGTTTGATGATGGATGCATGCACTCCGCTACCTCGTAATTCACGATGCATACCTGTGTTGAATGCGCTTAAAAAAGATTTTGTCCCAGCATACAATCCTATTCCTTGGCTTGGAATATCTCCTGCTATTGAGCCCATTTGGATAAGATGGCCTGAACCTCTAGAAACCATCTCAGCCAAGAACATGAATGACAAATGCACAGCAGCCTGGACATTTACCGCCAACATCTCCTCCGCTACCCGGTGGAGAATCTTGGCATGGTACCCGTACCACCCGAACCCAGCATTATTGATCACCACATCTGGCACACCTATCTGGTTCCGAACAAATTGTTCCAAGTGCAAACGCTCCTCTTTACAGCTAAGGTCAGCGCGAAAAACATCTACCTTGCCCCCCTCAACCCGGATATCCTGTTTTAATTTCTCGAGCTGTTCGGACCGCCTGGCAATCCCTAAAACATACAATCCTTTGGTTGCCAGTTTTTTAAATATCGCTGCCCCAATCCCACCTGATGCACCGGTCAAAAGTACGTTAATTTTTGCCATTTCCGCTTTTCTGTTCAAGGTTGGAGCATGTTTACGTTCCCTGGAGATAGTCCGGTTTTTTCCGAAGGATAGGATTTAATCGAAAAGAGTACAAAAAAAAATATTTACTTGTGGTCTTTCCACCATCTGACGGTATCGGTTATAGAATCATACAGCGAGCGCGCCCGGTAACCCAATTTGGTTTGGGCATGCATCGAACTAATAGTTGAATTTCCTAAAACAGTTTCTAGCGAGTACCGGGTAAAACGCGGCTTTGATTTCGTCAGGCGATAGTACATAGGTGCAAAGTTGGCGATAAATAAGGCTAGTCGGGCTGGGATCTTCAGTACTTTTGCTGGAAGTCCAGCGATCTCACCCACAATCGCATGCAATCGCGGTAATCGTACCTGTTCCCCAGAGAGGATATATACTTCACCGCACTCACCATTTTCGGCAGCCAGGATCATCCCCTGGGCAACATCGCGGACATCCACAAAATCATAAGCTCCGTCCACCATAAAACTGACCTCTTTGTTCAGCCACCCCGATATCAACTTTCCCATTTCGGAGCCCATGAAATCGTAAGGCCCTATTACTCCGGTCGGACAGACGATAACAGCCTCCAATCCATCCTTAATAGCGGCCAAAACCACCAAAGAAGCTTCCGCTTTTGAGCGGTCGTAAATTCCGACTGGGTTATGCGGGTCGAATGGAAGTCTCTCGTCCATTAAAATATCCGCCGGTACTCGCTTCAACGCATGGATTGAGCTTGTGTGTACCATCCGGCGGACACCGTTTTGTCGAGCAGCCTTAATGACATTTTTTGTGCCCTCCACATTGACCTGCCAGACTTTTTCATTGTGCCCGGATAAAATTGAAATCATCCCCGCCAAATGGAACACCAGCTCAACCCCCTTCATCGACTCATTTAAAGTTACTGGATCAAGTACGTCCCCTCAGAAAATTTCCACCGCTAATCCATCCAGGGACACAGCATTTTCCTCTGGTAATACCAATGCCCGCACTGACCAGCCCTTCTTCAACAATTCCCGAACTAACACATTCCCAATATGCCCAGTTGCCCCTGTAACAAGGATCATCCCATCTCCCTTTTGCTGTCCATCGGCAAAATAAATAATTGCCGATTCTTAATTGCCCATTGCTTTTGATTGTTCCACGGCATACGACCACGGTCAAGTCACATTATGGAGTATGACCTTTTCCTATGCCCACAATTATTCCAGCCCCAGCCCGATCCGCCCGCGTTCTATGTCAATGGATATTACAACGACATCGATAACATCCCCTGTTTTGAAAACCATCGCTGGTGGAATTTGCGAGCGATGCAGCAATCCGTCCCGTTTGACAGCAATATCAATAAAGGCGCCAAAATCGACGACATTTCGTATCGTCCCTTTCAAGCGCATTCCCAAAGTGAGATCTTCCATCTTTAGCACATCCGTTCGAAGCACCTGCCCGGAGAAATCCTTTCGTGGATCGCGGTTTGGACGAACCAGCTGATCGATAATATCCGTAAGGGTTGGAATCCCTATTCGAAGTTCTTTGGTGAGGATCTCGAGTTCAGATGTTTGCCGCGCAGTTGCCAATACCAATAGCTGGCTGCTTTCTTCAGGTGTGTCGCACGATTGGATACCTAACTTATTTAATAAGGCTCGCGCGATTGAATAGCTTTCAGGATGAATTGCGGTTGAATCAAGCGGTTCATTGCTATTGGCTACGCGCAAAAATCCAGCCGCTTGTTCAAAAGTTTTTTCGCCGAATTTGGGCACTTTTTTTAAATCTTCTCGGCTTTTAAAAGGACCGTGCTCATCTCGGTAGCTAATCAAATGTTCTGCCATTTTTGGTCCAATCCCAGCAATATGGGTTAACAGCGCCGGCGATGCAGTATTAATATCCACCCCGACCCAATTTACAACATCTTCTATGACCCCATCCAGTGTGCGGCTCAATTCACTTTGGTCAACATCATGTTGGTACAACCCTACCCCAATCGACCTAGGATCGATTTTGATTAATTCGGCAAGTGGATCCTGCACCCGACGCGCAATCGAGACCGCACCTCGTAGGGTTACATCCAGGTCCGGAAGCTCCGCACGTGCCAGCGGACTAGCCGAATATACCGACGCCCCGGCTTCATTGGTAATGACATATCGAACATCTTTAAGGGTAGAGTCGGACATTGCCAGGAGTTCTGCGGTTAATATTTCACTTTCCCGTGAGGCTGTTCCATTGCCAATTGCAATTAAGGAAACCCGATAATTCTTGACAAGTGCCCCCATTGTCTCGAGCGCGTCCTTCCATTCCTTTCGCGGTTCGTGAGGGTATATCGTATTTGTAATAATGACTTTTCCTGTCGCATCGACAACTGCCAGCTTACATCCGGTGCGAAAGCCAGGGTCAATTCCTAAGACTGTGTGTCCACCCATCGGGGGTTGCCGAAGCAAGGCTCGCAAATTCTCCCCAAAAACTTTTATGGCATGGGTTTCGGAAGATTCCGTGAGCGCACGGCGTATATCACGGCTGATTGCTGGCAATAAAAGACGTTCGGCAGAGTCGTGGATCGCAAGTTCAAGCTGCGACTTAAAAAGAGAGAGCTGGTCCGGTCTGAAAATATCCTGTAATACCGGTAGCCAGGAACGTTCATTCATTATCAATTTGACCCGCAGAACCTTCTCCTTTTCACCCCGGTTGATTGCCAATACCTGATGAGGTCGTAATCGACCTAGCCGAGCTTGGAAATCATAATAAACCTCAAATAATCGGCGTTCATCACTTGCACCAGGGGTGATTTCTACGCGCAAAACGCCGAATTCTAAGGCTTTTGCCCGCACACCACTGCGCACCCTCGGTTCATCCGCGATCATTTCAGCGACGATATCCCGCCCACCCGCCAAGGCATCTTCGCTGGTTGGCACTTTTTCATTGAAAAATTTTTTCGTCAAGTTCTCAATGGTCTCAGGCGCTCGAAATTGCCGGAGAATTAAGTCGGCTAGAGGCTGCAAGCCTTTTTCGCGGGCGATGGATGCCCGAGTGTGCCGTTTTGCTTTATACGGTGCGTATAAATCCTCTAAGTGAGCCAACGAATCTGCACTTTCAATCCTAAAACGTAGATCATGATTCAATTTTCCCTGAGCCTCGATCGATGTCAAAATCGTCGCCCGTCTTTTGTCCACCATCCGTTGTTTCTCAAGCAAGGATTGAATCTGGCGTAATTGCTCTTCATCCAGGCTGCCGGTTTTTTCTTTTCGGTAGCGAGCCACAAATGGAATGGTACTGCCTTCATCGAAGAGTTGGATTGCAGCAGCTACCTGGGCGGAATTCAGGTTTAGGAGGTCGGCAATTTTATCGGTATGGGTCATATTTTTGGTAAGGGTAAGTGTAGGATGGCTTGTGAGTGGATTTTATCATTATTCTTCCACCACGACCGATCGAGGGTGGAATTTTCAGGTTTTTGTCTTCGCCCTGAAAATCCAAAATGATCCTTATTTTTATTAATTGTTCTCTAGAGCAACTAACCTTTGCCCGGCCGACCTCCTTACCAGGATGTGATCCCCAATGGTTGCGAAAATTTGGGGAACAAAACCACAAATCAAACCCAAGAAAAAATATGGCAGCATCAAACCATTCACTCTTTTAACACCTTAAAGCCTACTTTTACCCGTAATCCTGTCATTGTTCAACGATTCTGTCACCCTAATTGTTCAACAGAAATGTCACAACTGTCACCCGTAATCCTGTCAAGCCGTAAACACTGTCAAGCCGTAATCCTTGACACATATCGATCCAATGATAGACTTGTCATGTGTATTTTGGCAGGAGGAATACTTTGTCAGTAAAAATTTATCGGATCGAGAAATTGGATGATGACCCTGGATAAAAAGTTTGAAAACTTAAAACAGATCCTTTTCCATATGGAAAGTGTTGTTGTTGCCTATTCTGGAGGAGTCGACAGCACTTTGCTCCTAAAAGTTGCCCATGACCTGCTGGGAGAACGAGCAGTCGCTGTAACTGCGGTATCAGCGAGCTTACCTGCTCACGAACTCGAAAATGCGGTTAAAATCGCCGATGAAATAGGTGCGCGAATGGTGCAGATCAAGAGCTCCGAGTTCGATGATCCTCGTTACCTGGCCAATACACCCATCCGCTGCTTCTTCTGTAAAAGTGAGACGTATGATCTAATCATCAATTTTGCAAAAAATTTCAACTATGGCGTGGTAATTGATGGAACCAACTCTGATGATACAGGTGACCACCGCCCTGGACGCCAGGCCGCCTATGAGCACGGTGTGCGCAGCCCTCTTGTGGAAGTGGGTTTCACCAAAACGGAGGTGCGTGCGCTTGCCAGGAATTTAGGTTTGAGGAATTGGGATAAACCTGCGGCAGCCTGCCTTTCATCCCGTGTGCCATACGGAACCAAGATCACCACCCCAATCCTCAACCAAATTGAACAGGCTGAATTCGTGCTGCATCGCCTTGGGTTTAGTCAGTTACGTGTCCGCCACCACAATCAGGTGGCGCGTATCGAAATTGAACCGCAGGATTTCGAGATGGTTCTAGCCCAGCGCGAAACCATAACCTCCTCCTTAAAAGCGCTGGGATATCTGTATATCACTCTTGATCTGGACGGATTCAGATCAGGCAGCCTGAACGACAGCCTAAAAAAATAAACCCAAACCATATCCACTTGATTTCTACCGCACAGATCACAACTACGTCCAGTCGATCCCTGTATTTGCCCTGCTTATCGTTATCAAGCGACAACCCATGTTCCTTTATGGTAATGTAGAGGACTTGTTAAACGTTTTATAGCCGCCTTGCAAAATCGCAAAGTAAAAATAAAAATTAATCGGTACAATGGATTGTAGAGGGTGAATTATAAATTTTTACCGAATGACAACTTATTTAGATAAGTATTCATTGTATAGCCTGACTTTGGGTCCTTCTGCCATGGGTTTCTAATTCCAAGTGATTTTTCCCCACCATTATGATTAAACATAAGGTCGACCCTTCCTACTACCAAAATATTATCGAGAATATTCCGATCGTAACCTATATTTGTGGCCCGGGTGAACCTTTTTCGTGCAAATTCATCAGCCCTCAAATTGAAAAACTAACCGGGTGGTCACCCGAATATTGGACCGCGATACCAGGGATTTGGGTTGGTTGTATCCATCCCGATGACCACAATCGGGTCATGGAGGCATTAAACAAACATACCGCAGACCGGAAAGCTGCACGAGTAGAATATCGAATGACTACACGTAATGGTCGTGTCATTTGGGTCCAGGATGAATCGGAAATCTTTTATCACCAAAATGGTCAACCAGAATATTTGATCGGGTCATTGACTGATATAACCAGCCACAAGGAAACCGAAGAATATTTATACAATAAAACCTATCGCGACCCACTTACTGGTTTATTAAATCGAACATACCTGGTCGAACAACTTGCCCATGTTCTAAATACTTTGCAAGATAAAAATAATGGGTCGTCATTTGGATTATTATTATTTGATCTAGATCGGTTTAATGCAATAAATGTTGGCTTCGGCTTTCAAACNGGNGATTTACTCCTTATTAAAATTGCCCACTACTTAAAAGNTCTTGCTCTCCCCGNNNCCNCNATAGTCAGACTAGGTGAGGANGAGTTTGCGATCTTGCTTGAAGGACAAGATGCTCGCCAAGANGTCATCCGCCTTTCTGACCGCATCTTAGCGGAACTTAGCANCCCCTTTGAACTGGAAAATAAAAAGGTGTTCACAACTGCTAGTCTGGGTGTGGTTATCGGTTCTTCCTCATATCGCGATCCAGCCCAAGTATTACGCGATGCGGATTTCGCCTTGAAACGTGCCAAGGCTCGCGGAGGTGCTTGTTATGAGGTGTTTGCCCCAGTGTTATTTAACACAGTGATCGACCGTCATCAACTAGAAGACTTGCTGTGCGAAGCCCTCGAGCGGGACGAATTCAGTTTGTACTTTCAGCCAATAGTGTCCTTATCCGACCACCGTATTACCGGTTTCGAGGCGTTGATCCGCTGGATTACCCCTCAGTACGGCATGATCTTCCCATCAGATTTTGTACCCTTAGCTGAAGAATCCGGGTTAATCCACCACATCGACCACTGGGTTATGCACGAAGCCTGCCGGCAAGTAAAATACTGGCAGGACCATTGTGCTCAGCACGACCCCTTCACGATCAGCGTTAACCTCTCTGGTAGTTTGTTACAAAAAACAGATATCGTTGAAATGATCTCTGGTGTGTTAGAACAAACCGGGCTTCCCGCCGCCTCCCTCAACATAGAGTTAACCGAAAAAGTTTTCGTAAAAACCGGACAATCGATCATCAACATCCTTCAAGCAATCGGGGATTTAGGGGTTAACCTCCAAGTGGACGATTTTGGCACCGGATATTCTTCTCTGGCGTACTTACAGCGTTTTCCTATTAACACAATCAAAATCGATCGAACTTACATCAATCGTGTCGATTCGGAGAATGGCGGAAGTGAAATTGTCCAGGCACTTATTGTTCTGGCTAAAGAACTGGGCATCGATACGATAGCTGAAGGAATTGAAACTTTAGACCAATTGCACTGGTTAAAAAACAACCATTGCAATTACGGACAAGGATATCTTTTATACAGGCCGATGGACGCCGAATCTACAGAAAGGTTGCTCAGCTGCCTTCCAAAACCTGTAGAAAATTTTTCGACTTAAATTCAACTTCGGTTTCCATTAGAACATAATTCACTTTTAACCGTTTTATTAGTGGCCTGGTATTTCATTTCAATCGGCTGGCAACATCTGAGGCTATTTTCCAAAGAACCAATATTCTTTGATCAAATTTCGCATTCGCTAGTTTTTAACGAGCTATGCAGCTTCCATTCACTCAATTAATTTTTTTTTACTATCTACGGGTTTATCCGTATT
>JGI24111J20145_1000185_pt1 | contig 15634 bp, 12 predicted proteins | sample SubbioR11Jul_8B1_FD_20145 | JGI IMG/M metagenome (IMG submission 20145)
CATGAAAAGGATTTGATCATCGCTTACCGCAATGATCCGCCCATTGGACTCTTCCGAGGCCTGCAAGGCCTGCTCACCTCGCGCCGGACGCCCGATACGAATGGCTGTGGCAACCGTCTCCGGGTTTTCCACTACATGCCCGAGCACCAATGGTGCCGACCCGGCAGCCTGTACACCCAGAATTCTAGGTAAGCCGCAGCCTTTTTCCTGCTCATACTGCCGAAAACCCATCCAATACGAGGTAATATTACCGGCGTTACCCACCGGTAGACACAGCCAGTCCGGTGCTGCTCCTAAAACGTCACAAATTTCAAACGCGGCAGTTTTTTGCCCTTCAAGACGGTATGGATTAAGTGAATTAACCAAGGCAATCGGTTGGTGCTGGCTGATCTCTACTACCAGGTTGAGGGCATCATCAAACGAGCCTTTAATTTGAATTACTTGTGCCCCGTATGCAATCGCTCCAGCCAATTTTCCGGGGGCAACTTTTCCTTGAGGCATGATCACAATTGCGCGCTGCCCAGCCCGGGCAGCATATGCGGCGGCCGAGGCGGCTGTATTTCCAGTCGAAGCGCAAATAACCGCCTTAACCCCACGCCCCAAGGCTTCGCCTATGGCAGCCGTCATTCCACGGTCTTTGAAGGAACCGGTCGGATTCAACCCTTCAAACTTCACCCATAAATCAAAACCTCCGCCCAATTCTTGAGCTAAATTGGGCATCGGAATCAACGGGGTATTACCTTCTAATAAACTCACATTGCGGGTGTAGGCGGGCAAATCCATCATCGTCCGGTACTGCGACAGCACACCACCATAAGTCATAAAAAACTCCTCGGATCTCTAATGGGATCTTTCTATTATACGTGCCAATAAAAAAAATTGGCAGGCGCTCATTGCGGGCCTGCCAATAATATCGATATTTCTTAAGGTTTCGAACTTCGTTTATCGATCCGCCAATGCTGCCAGACCCGGCAAGGTTATCCCCTCCAGCATTTCTAACGAAGCACCACCGCCAGTGGATATATGGGTAATCTTACCCGCCAGGCCTGATTGGTTAATGGCAGCTACCGATTCACCTCCACCGATTACGCTTATGGCTTTAGAAGTTGCAACCGCTTTTGCCACCCCAAAAGTACCTTCGGCAAACTTAGGAAACTCGAACACGCCCATCGGGCCGTTCCAGACAACCGTCCCCGCTCCGGAAATGACCTTGCTATAAGCGGCAACTGTTTCAGGTCCGATATCCAAGATGCGCCATCCCTCTGCTACCGGGCCGGCCGAAATCAATTTTGACTCAGCGTCCGGTTCAAATCGGTTGGCGATGACCACATCAACCGGTAGGCGTAATTTACTTTTTCCTTCGCCTAATAATTCTCGGGCGGTTTCCAGGGCTTCATCCTCAACCAACGAATCAGCTACCGGATACCCCTGAGCTTTAAAAAAGGTGTTGGCCATTCCCCCGCCTATTAATATACTATCGGCTTTGGCGATCAAATTTTTGATTACCCCGATCTTATCACTAATTTTAGCTCCCCCAAGGATTGCCACAAACGGCCGCTTTGGATCATCAATCGCCTGCCCAAGATACAGAATTTCCTTTTCCAGCAAAAAACCTGCCGCAGCCGGAAGGTATGCGGCAATTCCGGCTGTCGATGCATGGGCGCGGTGCGCCGAACCAAACGCATCATTGACATACAGATCTGCCAGAGCTGCCAATCCTTTAGACATTTCCTGGCCGTTTTTCTCCTCTTCCGGGTGAAAACGTGTGTTTTCCAACACCAATACATCCCCCGGTTTAAGGGCTTTCGCAGCATCCTCGGCAACCGGCCCGATACAATCCTCACTAAACCCGACCGGTTTACCCAATAATTTCGACAGATGGTCAGCCACAGGTTTTAAACTATATTTTGGATCTGGACCGCCCTTCGGACGTCCAAAGTGTGAAGCCAGAAGGACCGCTGCGCCATGGTCAATCAAATATTGGATCGTTGGGATAGCCGCACGGATTCGGGTATCATCCCCCACTACACCATCCTTTACTGGCACATTAAAGTCCACCCGCACGAACACCCGTTTTCCCTTTACCTCGAAATCCTTAACAGTTTTTTTGTTGAACATACGAACCTCCCGACAACTTCGTTTCCACCTACCGGGGGAGAAAATCTCCTCCGGTAGGTAGAGAATGGATTAGAGTGATTTGGCCATAATCGCTGCCAGGTCGGCAGTGCGGCAGGAGTAACCCCACTCATTGTCATACCAGACAACAACCTTAACCAAATTTCCACCCATCACCATAGTGTTAGGTAGGTCAACGATGGAGGAGCGTGGATCACCCTTGAAATCCATTGAAACAAGCGGGTCGCTATAGGTCCCTGTTGTCACCCCCAGGATGCCTTTCATCTCGCCATTGGCGGCATCGACGAAAAAGGCGTTCAATTGATCTTTGGTGGTTGATTTTTCAACCGTTGCTACCAAATCCACAAGCGAGACGGTCGGGGTCGGGACGCGCAATGCAAAACCATCGAATTTCCCTTTGAGCTCTGGAATGACCAGGGCAATGGCTTTGGCCGCTCCGGTTGTGGTGGGAATGATGTTCAAGGCAGCAGCCCGCGAGCGGCGCATTTCTTTCTTATGCCCTTGGTCAAGAATGACCTGATCGTTGGTGTACGCGTGAATCGTCGTCATGACCGCCGAAAGGATCCCCAGATTTTTATGGACGACCTTGACCGCCGGAGCAAGGCAGTTGGTGGTACAAGAAGCGTTTGAGACGATATGGTGCCTGGATGGGTCATACGAACTGTCATTGACTCCCAACACAACGGTGAGGTCTTCATTTTTGGCGGGCGCACTGATGATGACCTTCTTCGCCCCTGCCTGGATGTGAACATTCGCCCCGGGTTTACCCTTGGCCGGATCACCCAAAGCATCCGTGAACACACCGGTCGACTCGATTACAATTTCTACCCCAAGGGCCTTCCAGGGCAGTTTAGCAGGATCTTTTTCTGCGTAGGTCTTGACCGTTTGACCATCAATGACCAGATCATCGCCAACCACCTCGACCGTCCCACGGTATATCCCATAATTTGAGTCGTACTTGAACAAATGGGCATTTTGCTTGGGATCGAACAGATCATTAACTGCAACCACTTCCAGCTCGTTCGGAAAACGTTCCACGATCGCCTTCAGCACTTGCCGGCCAATTCGGCCAAAACCATTGATACCAACTTTTACTGACATGAAAAACCTCCTCGACTAACCTATTTTCTGTTTAACCCAATGCAATAGATGGAATTTATTGCAACAGGTTATCATCTCGGTTTTGTAATGGACCTGTCCGTTCATAAAGTAGGTCCATAATGATTTTTGCAATTTTTTGTGAATCATGCCGCCAAGGCTGGACTTCATCCAGTAAATTTGCGCAATAGGAAGGATAATGTTCATCCAATTCTGTCCCCGGCAGAACATATTGTACCTTATTTGGCAATTTTCCTTTAGTTTGATTATTACACACAACCAATTCAAAAATCCGCCCTTTCAAGTGGCGCTCGATAACCATCGCATGGTCATAACAAGTATACCCATCTGTCTCGCCTGGTTGAGTCGCTATATTACACAAATAGAATTTATACGCGCGGCTGGCGCGGATGGCTGCCGCAATATCTGGCACAAGCAGGTTCGGAAGCAGGCTTGTATATAAACTCCCTGGGCCAATTAAAATTAAATCGGCACTCAGAATTGCCTGGATCGCTGGCGGGTATGCTTCAGGGCTGTTGGGTTCCAACCAAACCCGCTTGACATTTCCTGGGTGGGTGGGAATATTGCTCTCGCCTTTAACCCGCACTTCCTGATCGCGAATGGGGTCATAAAGGTCAGCAACCAAGCGCACATCATCCAATGTCGAGGGCATTACCTTTCCACGAACCGCCAACACCCGTCCCGATTCGGCCACTGCTTGTTCGAAACTTCCGGTAATTTCTGCCATCGCAGTGATGAATAAATTCCCCAGACTATGTCCATTTAAACCAGCGGAAGATCCAAAACGGTATTGAAATATCTGGGTGATCAACGCCTCATCATCAGCGAGAGCTGACAAGCAGTTTCGGATATCGCCCGGCGGCAGCACCCCAATCGTTCGGCGCAATTCGCCAGAAGACCCCCCATCATCCGCTACCGTGACAATTGCGGTAAGGTTATTGGTGTAAACCTTTAAGCCGCGCAACAATGCGGCAAGGCCCGTCCCACCGCCAATCGCGACTATCCTGGGTCCTCGCTCTTTGCGCCGGTAATTCGAGACAGTATCGACAATGGCACTTCCCGGCCGCAGGAACGGTTGCAACAATGAGCGGTTAAGACCCCAAACCCCATATAAGAAAANACCTAATCCAAGTAACCCGAAGATCAATACCCGAACCGGGCGATCCAAATCCTGCAAGGCTATCGCCTGTAAAAACGGAAGCCACCAGGTATCGGGGGCTGTCCGATAAACATCTAGAGCAAACATAGCCAGGCCGACCCCCAGAAAAGTTATGCCTGCCAAAAGAATCAAGATATACCGTTTTACACCAATACCAGGCGCTAACCAACGCATTTCCCGTCGGGTAAATTGCCTAAGACGATGAAACCAAGGAGATTTATTCTCTCGCATATTGTTTATGTATTATAGCGTCTTCTTTCATCACTAACAGATCAACATGGGTGTTTTGAATGAGTTAATTCTTCGCCCAATAAATATAGCAGGGTGTCCAAATTGTAGTGATAAAACTATATTTTTCACCTCGCTCTTATCCAAACGACGCCTTTAATAATCATCCCTCATGCTATAATTTGAACCATGGACAAGTTTATCGTCGCGGATGTAGGTGGGACACAGATCAGAGTCGCGTTATTCTCCGGCGAAGCTACCCAACCGGAGGTATTAAGGAAAATTAGTACCCGCGATAAAGATACTTCTGCGTTGGACCGGTTGGCATCCTTGATTGAGGAATTGTTGACCATGAGCAGTACGGTCAAAAAGATTGTGGTAGCAGTCCCAGGGTTTATGGATCCGACTTCCGGCTTGGTTTATGAAGCTGTAAACATCCCCGGTTGGACCAACCTACCGATCGGTCAAATTCTGATGGATCGTTTTGGGATACCAGTTAAAGTTGGTAACGACGCTAACCTGGCTGCTCTCGGTGAGTGGCGTTTTGGAGCCGGTCGGGGACACCATAACCTTTTGTACCTTACAATCAGCACCGGGATCGGCGGTGGTGCAATCATTAACGATCACCTTCTCCTTGGCGATCGTGGGCTGGCAGCCGAATTTGGCCATGTTACGGTAATCCCCGATGGCCCTTTGTGTCCTTGTGGCCAGCGCGGTCACCTGGAGGCTATCGCTTCTGGAACAGCTATCGAACGCTTCGTTTCCGAAAAAATCGAATTAGGTTATCCCTCGGTCCTCAGCTCGATTAAACACATCACTGCCAGCGATGTTAGTAAAGCTGCTCTCAACAATGACCAGCTAGCTGTCCGGGCAATGAATCGTGCCGGCACCTATATCGGATATGCTATTGCTGACTTCTTACACTTACTCAATCCATCGATTGTAATACTCGGAGGTGGAGTTGCTCGTTCCGGGTCTTTACTCATTGAACCCATCATCGCTGCCCTCCCTGAACGCATCATGGACCGTGGATACATCGATCGCTTGTTGATTACAACCGCCACACTTGGCGACGAAGCAGGATTGATGGGTGGGTTGGCATACGCTCGCGATGTCCCAGACAGTTGAGCGTAGTTCTATTGGCTATGCGATTGGGCTGTCCTCACGATAAGCATCTTTTAATACCCAATCCAACTTGGAGATTATGGTTTTAACAACCCAAAGCGGAGGTTATATGGTTATTCCCAATTTACCCGGCCCCAAAGCAAAAAAAATGATCGAACGTGACAAGGTCGTCATATCGCCTTCATACCCGCGCGGTTACCCTTTTGTGATGGATCATGGTCGCGGTGTTGAAGTGTGGGACGTGGATGGTAATCGTTTTGTAGACTTTTCTGCTGGTATTGCGGTTGCATCTACCGGTCATTCGCATCCAAAAGTTGTAAAGGCCATCCAGGACCAGGCGGAAAAATTTATCCATATTTCTTCGGATTTTTACCATTCTCGGTGGGTCGAATTGGCAGAGTACATCGACCGAATCGCACCTTTTAAAGATGACGCAGTCTCTTTTATGACCAATTCTGGAACGGAAAGTATCGAAGCGGCCATAAAGCTGGCCAGGTACTATACGAAACGTACGGAGTTCATCGGGTTTTTAGGAGGTTTCCACGGCCGCACAATGGGCGCGGTTTCATTTACTGCCAGTAAATCCTCTTATCATCGCGGTTTTTATCCCCTGCTCAGCGGTGTTGTCCATGCACCCTTTCCCGACCCTTATCGGCCTGTCCTGGCGGCTAGAGATTGCGAAGATTATGGTCAAACCGTTGTACGCTACATTGAGGAGGAAATCCTCAGGCGAATCTTGCCTGCCGATTCGGTTGCCGGTATTTTGCTCGAACCTATCCAGGGTGAAGGCGGGTACATCATCCCACCCGCTGGATTTTTACCTGCTTTACGAGATCTTTGTGACCGTCACGGAATCCTCCTAATCGCCGACGAGGTACAATCGGGAGTTGGTCGCACTGGAAAATGGTGGTCGGTTCAACAATTCGGTGTCGAGCCGGATATCTTTTGTGTTGCCAAGGGGATAGCGTCCGGCATGCCGCTCGGTCTGATGGTCGCCCGAAAAAATATCGTCAACTGGCCTAAAGGCTCACACGGTAACACTTACGGCGGTAATCCTATTTCTTGTGCGGCTGCCTTGGCTACCCTCGACTTAATTGAAAATGGTTATATGCAAAACGCATCTCTCGTGGGGGAATTTGCTTTGCAGAAATTACAGGAGATGCAATTACGCCATCCCTCTATTGGAGAGGTACGCGGCCGGGGTTTGATGATCGGCATAGAATTTGTGTATGACCACCAAACCAAAGAACACGCGGAAGACTTGCGTGATCGGGTTGTCGACCTGGCATTTCATTACGGTTTGCTTACCTTGGGATGCGGACGAAATGTTATTCGCGTCTCACCCCCCCTAAACATCACTTTCGAAGAAATGGAAGAAGGTCTCCATTCCCTCGAACTTGCAATTACCCAGGCCGAAGAAGAGTTATTAAGGATTCACCAACCAACTTTTCAACCCTGTTAATTGGGGGAATCTATGTTTTTACCGGACTTCCGTGTTCGTCAACGCGATTATTTGCTGGAAATTTCCCGCGCCTTAACCCAGGAACTCGATTTAGAAAAACTCCTCGGCCGGATTCTTAACATCGCGATAGAAATGTTGACCGGACAAGCGGGGTTAATAGCACTACATGACCATCGTGGCAATTGGAGGGTAGCAGTCTCCTATGGTTTACCTCCGGTTTTCCTTCGCTACCTGGGGCCGTACCTCGACCAGATTTCTGTAGATCTTAATCCAGATGAGTTCGAGCTGTTAGAAGTCAACCATCGATTGGGTGAGCTTGCCCGGTTGGCCAGCATGGGGCTCCTCAATGGGGTTGGATTGCCATTGGTCGCCCGCCAATCCATTGTTGGAACCATTTTCATCTTTAGGTCCTACCAGGAAAATTTTACGAACAATGACCGGACGGTGTTGTCTAGTTTTGCTGACCAGGCCGCCATCGCGGTCCAGAATGCCCTTCTATACAGCGACTCTGTGCGCAGCAAAAGCCGGGTGGATGCACTTCTCGACTCAGCCGCCGATGGCATCCTCATCCTTTTATCCGATTTGACTGTCGAACGCAGCAATCCAGCTTTTGAAAAGATGCTAAATCTCCCCCCCACGGTTATTAAAGACCGCCCGCACGAAGATGTTATTCGTTGGGCAACCCCCCCCCGAGACATGACTCTCGAACAAGCGGTTGCTGGTGGTTGGCCACTTACCCCCCATGCTCACCTCTACCTGGAGGGCGATCTTAAACGTGGTGACTCGCTGCCTCCAATACCGGTCGGCATTACTTATGCACCCCTTATGTCAGACGACGGAGTCTTACTCAATATCGTAGCTACCTTGCGTGATATTACCCGATTCCGTCAGGCTGATGAGCTAAAAAGCACCTTTATTTCGATAATCAGTCATGAGTTGAAGACTCCGTTGGCATTGATCAAAGGTTACGTCAGTACCCTGAGAAGAGATGATGCTCACTGGGACCGCGAGATTATCGACGAAAGCCTCGCGATCATCGAAGAAGAAGCCGATCGGTTGGATCTGTTGGTAGAGAATTTGCTGGATGCCTCTCGCTTGCAGGCGGGTGGGATTGCGCTGAAGCGCTCTGATGTAAACCTGCCTGACCTGGCCGCGCATGTAGCTATACGCATGCGCACTCAGACCAGCCGCCATACAATTAATGTGGATTTTCCACAACCCTTTCCGGTTATTTTGGCAGATGAAAACCGTCTGCGCCAGGTATTAACAAACCTGATTTCAAACGCAATCAAGTATGCCACCGCCGGCGAAATCATCGTCTCTGGACAGGTTCGACCCGATGTGGTGATTGTATGTGTTAGCGACGAAGGCCCGGGTATCGCCCCCGGAGATATTCCTTATATTTTTGACCGCTTTTACCGCGCCTCTGATGCTGCCCGCCTCACAAAAGGGGCTGGGTTAGGACTTTTCCTGACCCGAGCGATCATCGAAGCACATTCTGGAAAAATTTGGGTCAATCCAGAATCGGGTAAGGGTGCCCGAATTTGCTTCTCCTTACCCAGACAGGCGTAGGGAATGACGAAGACAGCGTGGTATAATTTTCGGGCTGGCGGCGATACCGCCAAATTTAATTTAGATCGTCTTGGGTGGTTATTGCTACTACAGGGGTCCCTAACAACCCCAAAGCTAATGCTTGTTTAATTTTGTCGAAAAAATCTGCTTTTTTGACTTTGTCAAGAGGTCTATTTTTTAAGAAGGTGAGTTTATTTTTATGTCTAAAATTCAAACCAACTGTCCTCGCTGTAAAACACCAGTCCTCGCCGAAGTGGAACAACTTTTTGACCTTTTTACAGATCCCCAGGCCAAACAAACGCTGCTTTCCGGGCAGGCAAATGTCATTAATTGCCCGTCTTGTGGCTACAACGGAATGCTTGGATCGCCCATCGTATACCATGACCCGGAAAAAGAATTTCTTTTTACCTTCGTACCACCAGAAATGGGTTTGTCGGTTAATGAGCAAGAGCGCCTGATCGGCCCATTGATCAATCGGGTTGTCAACCGTTTACCAGCCGAAAAACGGAAAGCCTACCTTTTGCGTCCGCAGACTATGTTTACCTTCCAAACTATGATCGAGCGGATCCTGGAGGGGGATGGAATCAACCGTGCGATGATCGAGGAGCAGCAAAAACGTCTGGCTTTATTACAGCGGTTGTTAAGCATCCCACAGGCAGAAGTCCGGATCGAGGCTATCCAACAGGAAGAAAAAGCCATCGATCAGAGCTTTTTCGCATTGCTGGCCCACCTGATCGAATCCACGATGGCTCAAAAGGATGAACGCGGTACTCGCTTGTTAGGCGCATTACAACAAGAACTGCTTGAAAACACGACTGTTGGGAGGAAAATCAGGGAGCAGTCCCGCGATGCGCAAGATGCGGTACGCAGTTTGCAAGAAGCTGGTCAAAAAGGCCTTACTCGGGAAAGCCTGCTGGACTTATTGGTTTCAGCCGCTGATAATGAAGTCCGTTTTTCCACTCTGGTCAGCCTTGCCCGTAACGGGATCGATTACCAGTTCTTTCAACTCCTCTCGTCCCGGATCGATGCGGCAGTTGGCGAAGAAAAAACCCGCCTGGAAAGGGTCCGCCAGACGATGCTCGAGTACACCCGCAAAATCGATGAACAGGTGAAACTGTCCCTGGCTGAAAATCTAAAATTACTCAATCAGATTGCAGCCTCTGCGGATGTCGAAAAATCCTTGCAGGAACACTTCGGCGAAATAGATGATTATTTCCTCGAAGTTCTCCAACAAGAACTAAAAACTGCTCGCAATAACGCCGACCTTGAACGAATTGCAAAACTAGCCCAAATTAATGAGATTCTGGAAACAGCCTCCGCCCCTCCCCCCGAATTGACTTTCCTTGAGAAATTGCTCGAATTGGAAAATTATGATGAGCGAATGCAATTAATGCAAGAAAAATCTGAAATGATCACCCCGGAGTTTGTTCAGATTCTCTCTGGCATCATTCAACAAAGTGAGTCGCAATCGCAGCCGGTAGAAATCGTCAATAAACTAAAAGAAATCCACCGGATCGCAATGCGAGTCACGATGATGAACGCAATTAAAAAGTAATTCCGATCGACTCGTGAAATATTAATTTTCCTAACCATCGTGCGTTTCCTCCAACCCCTCAACTGCGTGGAACTCTGATGGATCGACACCATAAGCCATCGCCAGGTAGTAGGCGACATAATCACCAAAATGAAGTGCGGTCGATAAGTGAGCCAGCCGGCTATCTCCTTTAGCCACATAGAAATCGGTTCCAAGGCCGGCCATCATGAATTCCCTTTGGATTAATTCGCCGCGCAGTCGGTTGCGGGGATGATCGGATGGCGCTCGAAGGAACAAGATCGTCTTACCCCCAAGCGCTTTTGCAGGGTTTTCAATACCCTCCAGGGTGGCATAGGCAGCTTCGGGTAAAAATTCGAATTGCGCCCAAGACTTGGCGATCCTATTGACACGTCCTTTCCAACACCTGGCTACCGGGGCAAGGATTCCTGAACCAATTATGGTTACCGAACGACCAACAATTTGACCGGCCATGCGTTTGGCGGGATTTTTTACTACCGCCACCTCAGCCATTAGATCGGGGCTCTGGGTGCGCATCGCTGCTAAAGCCGATTTTAACTCTTCCAGGGGATTTGGAATAAAACGAAGCCGGCAAAAAAGTGCCAGGAGTAACCCAAAAAAAGTCCCCACCCTTAATCGTGACCGGTCACCGGGCAAATATTTCCAAACCGGTGTTGCCACCTTCTGGGCTGCAGCGCTAAGCTTACTTTCCATTGTTATAACCACTACCCGACAGCCAGCCCTGACCGATTGTTCCAATATCGAGAGGGACTCTTCGGTATTGCCAGAATGAGAAAGGGCAATGACCAGGGTCTCTTTTCCACCAGCCCAGGATGGTAAATTGTGGTCACGGTGAACTACAACCGGAACCTTTCCTACCGGTTCGGCGTAAGCAGCCAATAAATCCGCTCCAATCGCCGCCTCGCCCACCCCGGCAACCAACACCTGGCGGACTGGGTCTATTGCAGGCAGGGGCAAACCGAGGCCTAACTCCCAGGCCTGTTCAAGCTGCTCAGGGAGGGCATTAATGTGGGTTATCATTCCTTTGGTATCAAATTCCGAAAAACGCGAAAATTCATCCAAATTCATGCTCGATCACCATGAAAAATATTTAGGGTACCACCCAAGTTAAAAAATTAAAAATCAACGGCTGGTCTTGATTTGGGAGGGTTAAAAATTCTGCCATACCTGGTGATCCCAGGTTGGTTTGATAACAAAGAAAAGTCGGTAATTCCAGACCCTCCAATTCAAATGGTTGCCCTTCCAGAAGCGCACGCCTGCAATCGGATATTTCCGGCCTGCCATCCGCGTAAAGAGCTATCCGGCTATTATTTAGCGGTATAAGAACAAAAAACCCGTTTACATCTGTGCGCAATACCAGGTCCTCACCATCCTTAGGATTGATCACTCCAAAATCCAAATCCAGAGTTCCATCGATGGATAATTCTACCGTGCCACTGGCTTGGACGATTGGAGTTGGAGTATGGGTCAATGTAACAGTCGGCGTTATTGTAGAAACCGCCAACACCTGGATGCGAACCCAAAATGGGGAGTTTCCGGCCGGCCCTATACCGAAAAGGTCACCTTTTGGGTTTCTCAACATCCAATAACCGGTATAAACCCCGGGGTCCTCAGGCGAGGTCATATCGATCGTAATATCCACGCTCTCCCCTGTGGAAACCTGGGTATACAGCGGTTGCAGGTGAGCTGCACCAAAATTGCTTCCAGAAAACCAGGCCAGCGAATAATCGTGTGTCCAAACACAATTCCCCCGGTTTTCCAAACGCCAGGTCTTCGAAAAGGATTCACCCGGCAGCATACGGGTGTCATCGGGAATAGTTACGTCGAGTGGGTTGCCTGCCCCTGCCAGGTCACAAATTATTTCAGGTGTTGGAGTTGAACTGAGCAAAATAGGTTGACCTGGGATTGTAGCAAGGGCGGTATTTTCCGGGGTAGCGGGAAGGATGGGTACACGAGGCGTCAAGGAAGGTTCTATGGTTGGTGGTAAATGTGTCCCAAACCCATCGGCAGTTTGTTCTGAAATCGGCGGATCGGGAGGGGTTTCAACTACCGGATCAATAACGTCGCATCCCTTAAGAAAACTGACCAGAATTATAACCAACCATACCCGCCCGACCGTTTGAAAAATCATTTCTATTTTCATGGATACCGACAATTCTACCGCGAATTTACCTCCCTGGTTATTCATCAGAAATCCCCATTAGGAAGACAAATTAGGTCAAAGGTGGGGAAGTAGGTTAACCATTCGATATAAATTTTTGAGTAGTCGAGTAAAATCAAGGAGATACTTGTCTTCCTAACGAACATCGAAAAAATGAAAAATTTACCTTACCAACCAATCCAATTCCTTAAGGTCACTTCTCAAGGCAGCGAGCTTGTAGAGAGCCGCATCATCACCGAAGCCAATGTCAGCCTTACCGTCAATGGAGAGGTTTGGCTAAGTTTCAGGTGCACACCCATCGATCTGAAAGCACTTGCGGTCGGTTTTTTATACAACGAAGGCATCATTCAGAAATACGACGATATAGCAATCATCAGACCATGCGAAAATAGCGAAAATATCGATGTCTGGTTACACNGCCCTGTGGAAAAGCCTGTCCATTGGTGGCGAACATCAGGTTGTGACGGTGGAATGACTGGTGAGGCAGCCCCGATTAAAGCCGTAATTGGCCCAAGCGAGGTCATGACCACCCAATTAATTTTGGGTATTATGGACCACCTTTTTGAATTCCAAAACCTGTATCNCGAAGTAGGGGGTGTCCATTGTTCTATGATAACCGATGGGGAAGAAATCCTCGCCATCGCTGAGGATATTGGCCGCCACAATACCCTGGACAAGATTAGCGGTTTGATCCTGTTGAAATCTCTCCCCCTCGGTAGACGCATCCTATTGACCACAGGCCGCATCAGCTCTGATATGCTGCAAAAAGCAGTCCGCATGGGTGCCTCGATCGTAATTTCACGCACTTCACCCAGTTCATTATCTATCGATATGGCAAAAGGGTTAGGAGTAACCTTGATCGGCTATGCGCGCCGTGACCAGTTCAATGTTTACACCAACCNCGATAGTTTGAGCCAACCGGATCGATTANCCACNCGCTTGATAGGATCACCCTGAATCTCAGGAAATTAATAACTACCTGATAAGTAAGCGTGGTGGTGCCCGACAGTAAAGTCAGCCTTAAGGAATGTTCCACGACCATTAATAGCCAGACCCGTGGAAGAAATATAAAAAATGAGCTGCGTCAATCCCGCAGCCCATTTAAAAACAAAGAAATGACACCTACTTACCATCTGCGTCGCGGACAATTGCGCGCGCCAGGGTGAGAAATTCTTCCCATTCTTCGGTAAAAAAATGAATGGTTACATTATTCAATTCCAGATGATAGGTAGTTTCTCCGTCGGCCTCTTCTGCCTGCCAGGCCATGTAATTTTCGGTTTCAGCAACCGTATTCGTCTTTGGATCCATGGAATTACTCATTTTTAGCTCCTCCAGTCTCAGGTTCAGGTGTTATGGTGGTTTCTACGATAGTGTTTTCATCCGGTTTTCTTACGTTTCGATTACCTGTCGAAGACCGCTTTACCCCATTAATAAATCCCTCGACCCATATAAAAACAGGTACACCCTCTGGCCAGCGTCGATTAATCCGTCGGCGAACCCATTCGAAGATTCGGTTAACGGTTGTTGCGATATTCTTGACCAACGGTGCAGGTTCGCGGTCTGCTAGTTTCTCGATTTTTGCCCAAGGGTCTAGATCGAACAATTTGCGGGTTAAGTAATTCACGATCAATTTTATGGTTGCCATGACCGGGGCCGCCAATAAAACGCCCACTAATCCGAATAAACTGGCTGAAATCAGGGCGGCCACCATAATTGAAGCTGGATGAACATCTAACGCATCGCCCATCAAACGAGGTACAGCAAAATTATCCAGAGTGAAATCGACGACGATTGCCACTACCAGGACAAATACAACATAAAACCAGGTCTCCATGCCCAGAATCGTTGACCCCTGAAAATAGGTTACCAAACCATAGGTAATCCATGTGACCCAAGGACCGATGTATGGGACAAATCGCGCCAATCCCGCCAAAATTGCCAGACCAAAGTAAAACCTGACCCCCATTGCTCCTAGCAAAAAGATATAAATAAAGATCGTTAGGGTAATAATGATCAATTGCCCACGCAAGAAGGCATTCCAGATGCGGCCGAGTTCAAATCCCATTCGGGTAAGATCTTCGTTATATCCCGGAATTTGCAGATTAATCAACCGGGCACGGACACCACCCGAATCATTCAAAATGAAATATGAAACCAGGAGAGCAAAAAAGGTCCACCCAAGGGTTGTTGCAGCCCCAGCCGCGACTCTGCCCAAAATATTGGCGGTATTCGACAAAATGGGTTGGATCATCCCCAATAACTGGTTGACCAGGCTGGTCAGGTCGTAGGTTGCCAAGTCAATTTGAAAGAAACCCAGATCAATGGGATGAGCGGACAATTCAGCAATGATCGTTGGGATATCCCGGATTTGGTCTTGAATAAAAAGGATCAAACTTTGTACTTGTTCCACGATTGCCAACCCCCCTAACGTAAGCAGCCCAAGCAGGGTGACCAACATTAAGATTAATATGGTTAAGGCAGACAATCGCCAAGAAATTCCAACTCGCTTGTGTAAAAAATTAGCCAGCGGATAAATTAAATAAGCCATAATGATCGCAACGAACAGAGGAACCACTAATTGCCGGAAGCGAATCAATAAGCCTGCAATTATGGCGACCATGATTAGAGCAACAACGGTTTTCGTATTGCTGCTCCATTTAGGCGATGAAGAAGTCACTTTATTGAAAGATGGTTCGGGATTACCTGTAACACTCATACATCATCGATCTATGGAGGGCAAGCACCCGGAATTAATAAGTTCATGATCCCAGGCACCTCACAGTAAAGATTTAAGGCATCGAAAATTATAAATCCAATACAACTACATACAATCAGGATGACCAATATGATCAGTACAATGACCCATGGAGTAATTTTCCGTTTACCGGTCGTCCTTGCAGGGATGGGCGGTTCAGGTACTTGACCGGCATAACCATACGAAGTCTGTGGAATATTCGCTGGTTGGTAAGGGGGGGGATTAGATTCAGCTTGTGGTTTTCGAGTGCTTGGATATGGCGCTTGAACTCCTGGTTTGATCGCTGCCACCGTCGCGTCCGGATCCATCATAACAGCTTCAAAAATCAGATGGGTATTTTCGCC
>JGI24111J20145_1000187_pt1 | contig 15591 bp, 14 predicted proteins | sample SubbioR11Jul_8B1_FD_20145 | JGI IMG/M metagenome (IMG submission 20145)
GTGTACAATGTAGACACTTTTCACTTAACAAGGCCATTTGTTGGTATCGAGATTGGAATAAGGATATGGAGTTTAAATCCAAGCGTCTAACATTTGAAGAACTCAGTGAACAGCTGCGTGAGTATGAGCGTAAGTACGGATACTCAACGATCGAGTTTTACCGCCGATTCCAAAGCGGGAATTTGGGGGACGATGACGATTTGATGATGTGGAGCGGTCTATATCACCTGTATTTGACCTCTCTGCCAGTTCGCCAATTCATGCAGAGCGAGGTCGCTTCGACGTGAAGATAGACGACTATTTTGTTTCTATCGAACGTAGTTTAAGTCAAAACCCTCAGATCAGTAAAATCGAAGAACCGATTACCCTCCTGACCTCGGATGACTACAACGAGTTGATCCGCTGCCGGGTTACATTCTGGGATGGCTCTTTTTTGGACATCTACGAAGTCGTCAGCACAGAATTGGGTTATCCGGTGCGGATTAACTACGCATACACCTACCTCCGCAATGATCAACGTGTCTTTCGCTACGATAACGCCCCGCACCATCCGGAAATTGCCACCCACCCCCATCACAAGCACATCGGTCCGAAAGATCGACTGGCTCCTGCCGACCAGCCCAGCCTCAGCCAGATTTTCGCCGAGATCGAAGTCCTGTTAACGCAACAAGCCGAATAACCAGGGCGCACTTTCACACCAATGGTGCATACCCCCCTTAAGCTGTTACCCCGATTTACACCAGGTGTGAACCCCTCAAAACAGTGGTTCACACCAGACAAATCAGGATTCATACCAGGGGATCACACCAGCCTAAGAGGGGGAATACACCAGTCCGGAGCACCTTTTTTCGTTCGTTTCTGGATTGGACTCGCCGGTCGCTGCTTCCCAATTCATATAAATCCTAGATTCTTCTCGCGTTGCACTTGTTCAGAATGACATCGTTTCGGGTGCAATTGGGGCGTAATTCACACAGACCGACCAGACCCAACACACAAAATAGACTCTGATCACCCCAGATATGCTCCCCGATGTTCATCCAACCCCCCACCTGTCCGGGATAGACCGACCAGACTCGCCCCAAGCAAGCCTTCAAATCAGACGGTTACCGAGTATCTCTTTCGGTTATCACCGAAGCGTTGTAGCCGGGGGAGGGCTTCAATCCGCCAGGGGGAGGTCCTGTTTCTCTTTAAGCGCATTCAGGAGTTTGTTGATTACTTCTTTGTGCTGGCGGAGCATTTTCTTGAACTCGATATTATCTGCGGCACTGATTTGGGACCGAACCTCCATCAAATCGTTTTCCAAGATATAGATCAAGGTTTTTACTTCTAAGGGGGTCAATTGAATTTGGATCATCCATTCTCCTTATTAGATAAAAGACCGCCAGCAATGGATGCGAACGGCCTTATAAAATCGTAGGACGACTAAAGACCGTGGTCACTTTAATGCTACTTAGTCGACTTGTCCATACAAATTTATTATAGATTAGGCCCGAAAATATGTCAAGCCGAATATTTAATTGTCAGGCAATTAACCTTGATTTTCCTTTCAACCTAAATCATAATAAGGACATACTTTCCCCAATCCCCATACCCGATCAGGAGGATATGATGACTTTAGCCAGCGGCGGTTCGGGCAAACGTCCCTTTCAACCGACATCGTTAAATCGCGTTTCACCAGTGCCGGCAGATATCGATATCGCTCAAGCAGCAACCTTAAAACCCATTCAGCAGGTTTCTGAAGAACTCGGATTACTTCCAGAAGAGATCGAACTTTACGGCTCCACTAAAGCGAAGGTCAAATTGGAGGTATTGGAACGCCTGCGGGAAATCCCGGATGGCAAGTATATCGATGTTACTGCCATTACCCCCACCCCCCTCGGGGAAGGGAAAACGACCACTACCGTTGGGCTCAGCCAGGCTCTGGGGGCTCATCTCGGGAGATCGGTCCTAACCTGTATCCGCCAACCCAGCCAGGGCCCGACCTTTGGTATTAAAGGCGGCGCTGCGGGAGGTGGTTACAGCCAGGTCATCCCGATGGAGGATTTTAACCTGCACCTGACCGGGGATATCCACGCCATTACGGCTGCCAACAACCTGATGGCTGCCGCAATCGATGTACGCATGCTGCACGAATCGGATGCAACCGATGAACAGCTTTTTGAACGCCTGTTACCACCCGATAAAAGTGGCCGGCGGGTTTTTTCCCGGAATATGTTCAACCGCCTGAAAAAACTGGGGATCCAAAAAACCGACCCAGCCGAATTGACTCCTGAAGAACGCAGCCGCTTCGTGCGCCTGGATATCGACCCCGATTCGATCACCTGGCGGCGGGTTCTCGATACCAACGACCGCTTTCTGCGCGGAATAACCATCGGTCAAGGCGCGAATGAGAAAGGATATGAACGCCAAACCGGGTTTGATATTACCGTCGCCAGCGAGATCATGGCTATCTTGGCGCTGACAACTTCGTTAGCCGATATGCGCCGCCGCTTTGGTGAGATCGTGATCGGCACCAGCCGGAAAGGGGAGGCGATCAATGCCGATGACCTGGGAATCGCCGGCGCTTTGACCGTGCTGATGCGGGACGCGATTAAACCCACCCTGATGCAGACTGTGGAAGGCACCCCTGTGTTTGTGCATGCCGGACCTTTTGCCAACATCGCGCATGGTAACAGCTCGATCATTGCCGATAAGATCGGTTTGAAGCTGGCCGATTATGTGGTTACCGAATCGGGGTTTGGTTCGGATATGGGCATGGAAAAATTCTTCAACATCAAGTGTCGTTATTCCTCCCTGGTGCCCAATGTGGTTGTCCTGGTAGCCACGGTCCGCGCCTTAAAGATGCACGGAGGGGGTCCCAAAGTTGTCGCCGGCAAACCGCTCCATTCGGCTTATGTCGAAGAAAACCTGGATTTGCTGCGAGCGGGAATGGGCAACTTGCTCGCCCACATTGGGATTGCCCGCAAATTTGGTGTGCCGGTTGTGGTGGCGGTTAATTCCTTCGCCACCGATACCGAAGCCGAGCTGGCATTAATTCGTAAAGCAGCTGTCGAAGAAGGCGGTGCTGAAGATGCAGTCATCAGCCGCCATTGGGCCTTGGGTGGCGAAGGTGCCCGCGACCTGGCTGAAGCGGTCGTAAAAGCAGCCGAAAAACCCACCCATTTCGATTTCCTCTATCCGCTCGATATTTCCATTAAAGAAAAAATCGAGGTCATCGCGCGCGAGGTCTACGGTGCCGATGGCGTCGACTACGAACCGCTCGCCGAACAGCGGATTGCCGATTACACCCGCCTGGGCTTCGACAAGCTGCCGATTTGTATGGCGAAGACCCATCTCAGCCTGAGTCATGATCCTAATCTCAAGGGTGTACCCAAAGGTTTCCGCATCCCGATCCGCGATATCCGCGCATCGGTTGGGGCTGGGTTTCTTTATCCGCTGCTGGGGACGATGAGCACGATGCCCGGCCTGCCAACCCGCCCAGCCTTTTTCGATGTCGATGTCGATCTGGAGACCGGTCGAGTTGTGGGTTTGTTCTAAAGGGTAGCGGTCGGCCATTCGAGGTAAAAACTGAGACCAACTTATAGGTGAAGGACCATTTAACAGGTATTCGGATGGGTGGTATAAACAAGGACGGAATAACAGTTGAGGTTGGCAAACGATTAAAAAAATTACGCGAAGAGCGTGGAATTTCCATGCGCAGCTTAGCACGTGAAAGCGGTCTTTCGGCCAATGCGCTTAGCATGATCGAACGTGGGTTAACTTCGCCATCGGTCAGCACTTTAATGAAACTATCATCTGCTATGGAGGTGCCGGTCACCGCATTTTTCCGGAGTGAACCGCAGCGTGAGAAGGTTGTCTTTGTCAAAGCGCCAAGCCGCGCTCGGATCGCATTCAACAGTGGGTTATGGGAGGGGTTGGGCGGTGAGTTGTTTTCAGGACGCATGGAAACTTTTATGATCACTTTGGATGCCGGTGCAAGAAGCGGCCCTCAGGGGATGCAGCATAGCGGATCGGAGTTTGTCTTTTGCCTGCGCGGATTGTTAGAATATGAGGTAAACCACCAGTTCTACCAGCTCGAAGCAGGTGACAGCCTGATCTTCACGGCCCAGAATGTTCATCGTTGGCGCAACCCCGGCCCTCAGGTATGTAATGCGATCATTGTCATCTCCAGCTTTGAAGAAGGCGATAAACCAACCGAATATCACCTGGCTTCTTCGTCCCTCAATGAAAAAACTTAAAGCAACCGGTTCAGGTTTTTTGTAACCCATTTTTCAACTTCTTGTTAAGGTTTGCCATGGCTTATTTTGACCTACCGCTCGACCAATTACGAACGTATCGACCTCAACGGGATGAACCGCCGGATTTCGATGCATTCTGGCAGTCCACCCTGGCAGAGACACGCCAATACTCGCTGGACGCTCAGTTCGAAGCAGCCGATTTTGGTTTGGAAACCCTGGATACCTATGATGTCACCTTCTGTGGTTACGGCGGGCAGGCAGTTAAAGGTTGGTTCATTGTGCCTCACGGAATTACCAAACCGCTGCCGGTTATCGTGGAATTTATTGGCTACGGAGGTGGACGTGGGTATCCATACGAATGGTTGTTGTGGGCCAGTGCCGGGTTTGCCAACCTCATTATGGACACCCGCGGTCAGGGCAGCGACTGGCGGCAGGGAGATACGCCCGATTTGCAGCCCGATGGTGCCAGCCCGCATGTCCCTGGGTTTATGACCCTGGGTGTGCTCTCTCCCAAAACGTATTATTATCGTCGGGTGTTTGCCGATGCGATCCGGGCCATAGAGGCTGCGCGTGCCCATCCGGTTGTGGATAAAGACAGAATCGCAGTAACCGGCGACAGCCAAGGCGGCGGAATCAGTATTGCTGTGGCCGGCCTGGATCCTTCGGTAGCTGTGTTTATGCCCAATGTGCCCTTCCTTTGCCATTACCGCCGGGCGCTGGAAATTTCGGATGCCAGCCCTTACCGCGAAATTGCATCCTTTTGCATGATTCACCGCGATAAAATCGATACCGTATTTAATACCCTTTCCTATTTTGACGGGGTAAATTTTGCTGCCCGTTCCCGGGGACGGGCTTTTTTCTCGGCGGGTTTGATGGATGAAATCTGCCCGCCTTCAACGGTTTTTGCCGCCTATAACCACGTCCCCGGTGAAAAAGATATCCGGATTTACCCCTATAACCATCACGAAGGCGGCGGTGTGCATCATTCTCGGGAGCAGGTTCGCTTTCTAAAACAATTGTGGTCGTAAGCGAAGGTACATCGTTTCACTAGGTCAATCGTTTCNCTATTGACCGAGCTAAAAAACCAGGTAAGATTAAACTGGTATGATCAATAGCAAGCAAGAAAAACGCTCTCNACTNAAAAAACAAAAATCAACCCCTAANGAAATGAGCCTTTGGCAGCATATCGGTGACCTGCGCAAACGGCTGCTCATCAGTTTGATCGCGCTGATCATCGGCACGGTCATCAGTATGACCTTCGGTGAGTTTTTGATCGAGGTATTAGCCCGGCCGATTGGCGGGTTGGATCAACTGATTTCAATCGAAGTCACCGAAAATGTCGCAGTTTTCATGCGCGTGTCGCTTTTAGGCGGTTTTCTAATTTCGCTGCCGATTATTCTGTTCCAGATTTTGGGCTTTATCCTGCCGGGCTTAACCAAAGAAGAACGCCGGGGATTATTCATGGCGATTCCCTTTGCGACCATCCTGTTTAGCGCCGGTGTTGTTTTTGGTTACTTAATCATGCTTCCAGCAGCGCTGCCTTTCTTAATTAGCTTTATTGGCATTACTACCACTCCGCGGTTAGCCAATTATTACAATTTCGTGACCAATCTTTTGTTTTGGTTGGGGGTCAGCTTTCAAACCCCATTGGTGGTTTATATTTTGGCGAAGTTTCGCCTGGTTTCTCCCGAGGCGCTGGCCCGCCAATGGCGCTTTGCGATTGTAATTATCGCCGTTATTGCAGCCTTTGTAACCCCCACACCGGATCCGATCAATATGGGGTTGTTGATGGTCCCCTTGTTTATTTTGTATATGCTCAGTATCCTGCTGGCAAAACTGGCTGTGCGTGGCGATGAATCCGAAACCTCATCTGTTCCTGCCGAATGATGAGCATTTTTAGCATCCCCCCTGACGATATGGGCTCGTCCTATGTTAGAATGATATAAATTAAAGGAGTAGAAAAATGTTAAGAGGGTTTAGCGGCTGGGAATTGGTCATCGTTTTGGTCATTGTCCTATTGCTCTTCGGGGTTGGCCGGATCTCGAAAATCGCCGGTGAACTGGGCAGCGGAATCAAAGCCTTCCGCAAAGGGTTGAAGCGCGACGAAACTGAAGGCGAAGAACCAGTCGAAAAAGAGGCGAATAAAGAATAAGTTCTTGATAGTGGGATGAAACCCATTATTTTTTTCGTTCACCGTTCAACAGGATGGATTATCCTTCTGCCTGAGCTGTCTGATCGATTTTTTATTCTTCAGTCGGTTCGTTTTCTTTAAGGGGGACAGCCGATTGGGGTGGGGTCATCCGTGGTTCTGTGGCTATGGACCCGGGTGGCGCGATTGAGAATTCCTCGTCCAGATCGTTTTGCAACTGATTGAACTCTTTCGCCTGGAGATTGCGAACTTCCTGTGACGATTTCCTGATTTCTTCCAGGTCTTCCTCCAGGCCGGCTTCACGCACCAACCGGGTGGGAATATCGCGAAGCTCTCGTTGGGTATCCAACATCATCGACCAAATAGGGGAACGAAGGATCTTTCGTATCGCCCGACCAACCGAATGGGCGGCCTTGACCATCCCTTGAGGACCCAAAACGATAATGGCTATGGCAAGAATAAAAATTACTTCAAGGATACCGACGCCGAAAAGTTGCATTTTTTTGAATAGTAAGGATTGATCTTACGGATGTATTATAACCCTAATCCTAAGGTCTTCTTATGATTACGGAAAATGGGTTAGGACAGGGCTTGTATCTTGAGGATTGCACCCTGGCAGAGGAACGGCAATTTACTTTCGGTTGAGGATTACCCGCCCATCCAGAGCCAGTGCGCCATGTCCTTGAGGCATGACCAAGAGTGGATTGATTTCGATTTCTTCGATCTCCGGAAAATCAATCGCCAATTGGCTTAAGCGCAGGATTGTATCGACGACTGCTTCCAAATCGGCTTTGGGCTGTCCACGAAAGCCGGTTAATAAGCGCCCGGCCCGGGTTTGCTCGACCATCAGGTAGGCATCCTGGCGCGAAAATGGCGCAACCCGAAAGGAGACATCCTCAAACAATTCGACGTACACGCCGCCCAACCCAAACATCATCAAAGGGCCAAAATTTGGATCGCGGCGCATTCCAACGATAACCTCCTGGCCTCTGGGAGCCATCGCTTCGATCAGGACACCCTCCAAATGCGCCTCTGGCATCCGCGAGGCAATTTCAACCAGCATCTCTGAATAAGCGGTATTAACCGAAACCGCATCCTTCAAACCCAAACGGATCCCGCCCAGGTCCGATTTGTGCAAGATTTCCGGCGAAACGATTTTCATCACCACTGGAAAACCAATTTTTTGGGCGATCGTGGCAGCCTGGGCGGCAGAGCTGGCAAATTCACCTGCAATCACCGCTATCCCATAGGCTTCTAACAATGGGCGGGTACGGACTTCGCCCAATACATTTGAGCTGTGGTTGGCTGCGAGGATGGTTTTTGCCGCCGATTGGTCCAAGTTTACCGGCGTAACCGAAGGTTCTACCGAACGGTTGCGCCACTTGGCCCAACTTAGCATTCCTCCAAGAACCCGACCGGTGCTTTCCGGGAAAACATACATCGGCACACCATGGGCATGGAGAATATCCCGCGCTTCTCCCACACTCCACTCACCCATGAAGCAGGTGATCACAGGTTTGTGGCTGTCTTTATAACCTTTGCAAACGGCCTCCGCAACCTGGGCGGGGTTGACCAAAGCTTGGGGTACCAAGATGACGATTACGGCATCAACATTAGGGTCAGCCAGGGTTTTTTCCAGAGCCAAAGAATATTCGGGGGGTTCAGCCCCGCCAAGCATATCCACCGGGTTAGACACTTGGGCTGCCGGATTGAGGTGCTGTCGCAGAGCGATCAAGGTCGGTTCCGATAAATTCGTAATTTGCAATCCATGGGTGGCCAGGGTGTCCGAAGCCAGGGCAGCTGGACCACCCGAGTTGGTAATGATCGCCACCCGGTTTCCAGTAAGAACGGGTTGGGTATCCAACGCCTGGGTCAGGTCTAGAAGGTCGGCGACACTGTCCACTTCAAGGACACCTGCTTGTTGGAAAGCAGCCTGGTAAGCGGCGTATGAGCCGGCCAGAGAGCCGGTATGGGAAGAAACAGCCCGCGCCCCGGCGCTTGTGCGGCCTGCTTTAAGTAAGACGATGGGTTTGTGGGGGGTAATGGAGGCGGCCACATTAATGAAACGCCGCCCGTCGGTGATCATTTCCACATAGGCTGCAATGACCTTGGTGTTAGGATCTTTTCCAAGGTATTCGATCACATCCGCTTCGGTCACATCGGCCTCATTGCCCAGGCTGGCAAAGTTCGAAAAACCGACTTTCCGATTACGAATATAATCCACCACTCCACCGCCAACCGCGCCCGATTGGGATACAAAACCGATCCCGCCTTTTGCGGGGACACCCTGGATAAACGTGGTATTCAGGCCGGTATACAAATCGAGGGTGCCGACGCAATTGGGTCCGATCAGACGCATTGGATAGCGCTTTGGCAATTTCCAGGATCTGTTGTTCCAGGCTGGCCCCGCCTGAACCAATTTCCTTAAAACCACCCGAAATGATCGTCACGGCTTGAATGCCTCTTCGACCGCAAGCCTCAACCACTTCTGGGATGGCGGGAGCCGGCAGAACAATGACCGCCAGGTCTACCGGATCGGGGACACTGAAAATATCTGGGTAGCATTGCAACCCTAAAATTTCATTAACCTTTGGATTGACCGGTGCAATGTGTCCCTGGTAGCCATACAAGGTCATATTCCGCACAATACCGAAGCTTAATTTGTTAGGAGTGGCCGACGCGCCGATGATGGCGACCCCTTGAGGTGCAAAAAACGGTTTCAGGCTGAGGTGCATAGACGTTTCTCCCTTGATGGATGGGGTAGGAGTATTTAAGGCACCTCTATTGTAGCCAATCCACGGCCGGTTTAGAAGTGCAGAAAGACTTTTGCTGCTATCCTAAAAAAATGATGCGCAAATCCTCCACCTGAATTACGTCGCCTTGCTTAAGCGCCCGGGTTGTTTTTATCGGTTTGTGGTTGAGAATCACCGGTTTATCGCTGAACATTACTTCCATAAAATAGCAGCGCTGAGCTTTGTGGATCCATATTTCGATATAGCTTTGTGTGTCGGGGTAAGTCGTGATACCAAAACCAGGATCACTCCCAATCCGAAAAATCCCTTTTGTGGGCAATTTTATTTCTTTTTGTGAACCATCTGGGTACTGGACCACGACCTGCCCAACCCCATTCGCTTGCATGGGGGAAACTCGGTTCAGCCTGGTAAGCACCACCAGGTTTTTAACCCATTGACCAGATGGATGGTGGAAAAATTTTTTACCCAACAAGTCTGGTAGAGGTCCGTTGAGGTTTAATTGGCTCCAATTTTGCAACCGTGAGAGGATTAATTTTCCGGAAGCGGCAACCTTGGCCTTGAAATTGGAATGCCAAAAATAAGGAATACACGCGGTCAACCCTAGTAAAAATATTAAAATACCCAGGTTGAAGGATTCCCGTTGTATCCACGCCGCCGTGGGCTGCCATAGCGAGTATCCCCACAGCTGGTCGATGTGTCTGGCTGCAGCGATGGTGGTGTAAATCTGGTTTAAAACCGCAATGTTATTCACAAATTGAATCTCTAAAGATACACACCGGTCAGGGAGGTTGACCCAGGCTCGATAACCGGTGCCGAGTAAGAGCGTATGCTCATTCATCTCTTGAGGTTGGTTTTGAAGATGTAAGAGCGCGGCCGGTCCAAGGGGATCTTCCAATACCTGATGTACCAACGGATCGATACGGTGGGTCTGAGTACGCAAGGCGTTCATTTTCTGAAGGGTAGGGGGGATGCCGGTATAAATTTGGAGCAGATCATCCACGGTGCTGGTTTCATGATCGCTCCGTATGCGGGATAAGGCTAAAGCAAAGGATGGCGTGGTTTGCCCTTCTAGGATGATGTTATCCAGTTTTACGATCTCGCGCGAGAGATGCTCCATCATCTGGATAAAATGGTAAACGGCTGCTGGGTCACCCCCAAGCGAAGCAGCTAAATTGGTCAGGTCTTGTTGGTTTAAGGTGTCATGCCAGACGATAATTTGGCGAGCAATTTCTGGATTCAGGCCTGGTTTGATTATATTCGTTGCCACCTGACCGTAATTAAGGCGGCTTTCCAGATCTGGGTGGATAACCAGAATTTGGGCAACCTGGGTTACAGCCGACCGATAAGGGTTCAGACTTAAGATAATGGCCGATACCAACCATACGAGAACTAAAAAGAAAGCCACAGAAATACAAACAATCGTAAGCCGCGGCACTTTAGCCAGTTTACTGGCAAGCCATTGCGGTGTGCTCAGGGTATTTCTTAATCGGTTAATCGTCGATAGCATGAGTAAAAGGGTATCACGTGCAGGGCGAAACCTTTACCCTCGCGGAGGTACCGCCTCTTTGTGTGGTCATTCCCCGAAAACCCTCGGATAAGGCGTAATCTTTTTTATTATAACCATACAACCGTCAATCTCAAAATTTTTGGATGTGTTAAAATTACCAAACCCATGGCATCTCCGTTTATCGATATCCGCAATTTGGTCTTCAGGCACCCCATTCGCGGCAAAGAATCTATTCTTGCCCTTCAAAACGTGAATCTGGCGATCGAGGAGGGAGAGTACGTAGCGATTATTGGCGCAAACGGCTCCGGCAAAACCACCCTCGCACGCCATTTAAATGCGCTATTACTGCCCGAAAGGGGAAGTGTTCGGGTGGATGGTCTGGATACACGCGACCCGCAAAACCATCCAAAAATACGCAGTACGGTTGGAATGGTTTTTCAAACGCCTGAGGACCAGATCGTTGCGTCTATTTTGGAAGAAGATGTTGCCTTTGGGCCTGAAAATCTTGGTCTTCCAAATCCTGAAATTCGACGCCGAGTAGAAGATGCGCTTGAAATCACTGGGATGAGCGAATTGCGTCAGCGACCACCGCATTTGCTCTCAGCCGGGCAAATGCAACGGGCGGCTTTGGCGGGGGTTCTAGCCATGCGCCCACGCTGTGTCATTTTCGACGAAACCACAGCGATGCTCGACCCGGGCGGACGACGGATGGTGCGTGAATTAATCGGCCGCTTACACCGCGATGGACTTACCGTGATCGTGATCTCACATTTCATGCGTGAGGCTGTCGCTGCTGACCGAATCATCGTATTGGAACATGGCCAGGTAGCCATTGATTCAACCCCTTCGACGGTGTTTAGTCATCCAGGGGATTTGCCAAAATTAGGCCTGGACCTACCCCAGGCGGCCCGGCTGGCCGAAAAAATACAGGGGGTCCTTCCTGGCTTATCCAAACCGCTGCTAAGATCAGGCGACTTACTGGCAGCTTTGTCCAATTTACCCCGTCCTGAGCGCATCAGGGCACCCGGAAACACCCCGATCCGAGCACCCGGTACAGTTACACCCTTAATTGAAATGGATGGACTCTACCATACCTACATGCTGGGTACCCCTCTGGCCCATGCTGCCCTTCGGAATGCATCCTTTCATTCAAGCGAGGGGGCCATCCATGGTTTGATCGGCCCGACAGGATCGGGAAAATCTACTTTACTCCAACACATGAACGGGTTGCTGCTGCCCCAGGTAGGGCGTGTGCGGGTTGGGCCGTATGACCTCAATCATCCTAAGGTGGATTTAAAAGCTGTCCGTCGTTTTGCCGGGTTGGTATTCCAACATCCAGAATATCAGTTGTTTGAACAGTATGTGGGAGATGAGATCGCATATGCAGCCCGCTTAAAAGGAGAAAAAGCCGGATTGCGTGAAATCGTGCGTTCAGCGATGAGGATGGTGGGGCTAGATTTTGAAACCTACAAAGACCGCCTGACATTTACATTGAGTGGCGGCGAACGGCGTAAAGTGGCATTGGCAGGTATGCTGGCCATGCAGCCCGAGATCCTGCTGTTGGATGAACCGACCGCTGGCCTGGATCCACTTTCTCGCCGAGAAACACTGGGCTACTTAAAAAACCTAAACTGCACCGGCAAGACCCTTGTGCTTGTGTCGCATCATATGGAAGATGTTGCCGAGTTGAGCAGCTCTGTCAGCGTATTGAACAAAGGTGCCACCGTGCTGGAAGGGGCAGCAGTCCATGTTTTCGAGCAGGTCGATTTGTTACAATCCCTTGGTATGGAAGCCCCATTGGCTGCCCAGGCTGCGGCTGTGCTGCGCTCGAAGGGCTGGCCGCTGAATGGGGGCATTTTAAAGCCTGATGACTTGGTAGACCAGCTTGCACAGCTCCAGGAGAGCGGGCGTGAATAATTTTGAGTTTCTGCGCTTCGTCAATATTGGCCAATATTTACCGCTCGACTCATACCTGCATCGTCTCGATCCGCGGGCGCGCATCCTGGCTTACGGGCTGATCATCGTTGCGGTTACCTTTACCCCGCGACCCCACGGTTTAGTTGTAGGGCTGCTTTTGATGGTGGGCCTGTTGCGGTTAGGGCGTATTCCTTTACATTACGCCTTCCGCAGTGTATTACCACCGCTGCCTTTTTTGCTTATTTTGGCGGTGATGCAAATATTTCTCGCAGTCCACCCGGCCGATGCGGTCCCGTTCATGACGATCGGGCCGGTATCCATATTCTCTGCCGGTCTCCTTTCTGCTGGGATGTTGTTGCTGCGTTTTACAGTTTTGATCTTGGCGATAGGCCTGGCATCCTTTACCCTGTCAACTTCAGAGATGATCCACGGCCTGGAGGCGTTGTTAGCCCCTTTAACCCGCATAGGGATTCCGACCCATGACTTTGTCATGGTCGTGCAGGTCACCGTGCGTTTCATCCCCTTCCTGGCGCAGGCAGCCGAACGGATTGCCAAAGCGCAGGCCTCCCGGGGGGCGGAATGGGGAGTCCGCAAGGGCAATTTGTGGCAGCGGGCTCGGCAGGTTGCGCCATTAATGGTGCCACTATTTTTGACCAGCTTGCGCCGGGCCGAAACGATGGCGCTGGCAATGGATGCGCGCGGTTATGGAAGCCCGGTGCGACGAACCTCATTAATCACCATGCAGTTCCTCTGGAGAGATGGGCTGGTGGTATGTTTGGCAGTTTTACTGGCCGCGGCGATGCTTTTCTTGGGTCGTTAGGTCCTTATAAATTGGCCCCTTTGCGTTTTCCAATTTCGAAACTTTGCCAGGCGGAAACCACCAACAGGGTAATCAGAGCGGAGATGCCAGCCTCCGGTAAACCATTGGCGATAGCAATCGGCCCTAAAGCTGCCCAGGGGAGGAAACCGAGCAAGCCAATCATCGTCAATACCAGAACCGTATTGGTGAGGCTGCCAACAATGCCGGCTGCGATCAAACCGACCGCCGGTATTTTCTTCAACCCTTGCCATATAACCCAGGTAATGGGTCCAATGAACAGACGTGGCAGGACGGATAAAAGCGGATTGGTGAACCAGACATCGGCGGGACCGGTTGGCGCGACTGCGGCTTGAATCATGCTAAAAATGCCGAATATTAAACCAATCCCCAACCCAACCAGCGGCCCCTCGAGTACAGCCCCGATAATGACCGGTACATGCATAATGGTCAGGGATGCGCCGGTAGGCCAGGGAATAAATCCCAGGCGGGTCGCCCCTAATAATACTGCAATTGCCCCCAATACTCCCGTTATAACGATCTTTCTCGTGCGGTCTTGTGGCATGTCCTTATCTCCGGGTTATGATTTAGGTCTGGAAATCGATCCATAACTGCAAGAAAATTCCTGTAATAACTTGGCTGATCGTGATTTAAAACCCTGTTAAGGCGAATTTGATACGGAATGGTTAGCGGAAATTATAACATGCCCGGGGGGATCGTTATTCCTCACCATCGATTGGTTACCGCAGTCGCTAATTGTGGTGGGTGAAGGTGAGTTTAACATCGCGGAGAAAGATTAAACCGATACTCGTTTGAAACATCCTGGGATTGCACTTGCCGTATAATAAGGTATTCCATATCCGGGCAACCAGATAGGGCGAATCCCTCACTGTGCCAATGTGGACATGGGCAGCCGCCGGTAATGGTCGAAACCTTAGGAACCGAAATCATTTTCCAGGTACACTGGTTCTGCCAACTTAACCAACAACCACGATTACAGACTTTTTTCGAAGGACGGTAAGAATGGGATGGTTTCTCCCCATTCGGATTTGAATGGACGAGCAAATAATGGTCATCCGATTGAAGTGACCCCTGTTCCGTATGCGTTTTTGTAACAAAAAAACCAACCTCTGCCGTAAGCGCAACTCTTTATATCGGGAATGGTTATAAGCTAGAGAGGTGAATGAATGAACCGAGCAATCCGTTGGTACGATTACATTACCATCAACATTAATTGGTTTGCGCTGACCGCTCGTTCGCAGACCATATCACCATTGATCATCCCTCTTCTAGTGCAGCAATTTGTTGGAGAGGCTGCTAAAGGCGCTGCAGTTGGCAGCATTCGGTTATGGGCTTTGATGGTGGCGGTATTGATCCAGGCGCTTATGGGAATGCTTTCCGACCACAGCACCCACCGGCATGGACGCCGCCGCCCGTTTATCCTGATCGGGACCCTTGGGGAGATTGTCATTTTTACACTGATCGGGTTTACGGCTGGCATGGAAGGGCTAGCGGGTTACTGGATGCTGTTCGCACTTTATATTCTTTCGATGGTATCGGCAAATACCGCCCATGCCGCCACCCAAGGTTTAATCCCTGATCTGGTGCCTGAAAACATGCGCGGCCGGTTTTCGGGTGTCAAGGCCTTGATGGAACTGCCTCTCCCGTTGATCTTTGTTTCTTTCGTCATTGGACGGATGGTAGGTCAAGGCAATCTATGGGGTGCAATTATCATTTTGTTGTTGGTAATGGCCGCTTGTGCCGGGTTGGCGATGAAAGTCACCGAGCAACGTCTGGAAAAGCCCCTCTTTACCCTCGATTGGCAACCCTTCTTGCGTTTGCTGGGTATGACTGCGGTTTTTACGGTCGTGATCCTTGGGATGGGTGCGTTGGTGCGCTGGTTTTTAACCCTCTCCCTTGGTCTTTCGCAAATTTTAACAGCCATCATCACAGCAGCGGCTGGAGTGATCGCAATCGCAGTCGCGGTCGCGATAGGGGTGATCGTAAGCTTGCGCATAGGCATCGGCAAAGATATTCAATATCAGGCATCCTTTAAATGGTGGGTGGTCAACCGTTTGGCCTTCCTGGTCGGCTCGACCAACGTTGCAACCTTTCTAATCTTCTTTCTGCAGGAGCGTTTTGTTGACCTGCCGGGTGAGAAAGCCGCCGGTCCGGCAGCCACCATTACTATGTTTGTGGGCATCTTTATC
>JGI24111J20145_1000188_pt1 | contig 15496 bp, 10 predicted proteins | sample SubbioR11Jul_8B1_FD_20145 | JGI IMG/M metagenome (IMG submission 20145)
CCGCTCTCTCCGTGAAGCGCTCCAACTCGGATTGGTTACCCCGCCCGGGTAATCTTGTGCCACTTAATCCCTCCTTAATCAAATCAAGTTACAATTACTCCAGCCCGAGAAGGATGTATTTTTCTTCACCTGCTTTAAATGATGATGAGGCTCTCTTTGCCAAAAATTCTCTTCGAAAAGAAGAGGATAAACATTTTTTCTGTTTTTAGTTTTTATTAAACGCCTATCATATACTGGCGAATAAAATCGAATATCCATACCGAGGGTAAAATAGTTTTCATGTTGCGCAAAATCCTGCAGTTATCCTTCCTCCACGTTGCAGTAGCCATGACCTTGGTGCCGATCAACAGCACCTTAAATCGGGTAATGATCAAAGAGATGGCGATCGCTGCCACCCTGGTGGCCTTGTTGGCCGCGCTGCCGTATCTTTTCTCTCCAACCCAAATACTGATCGGCTCGTACTCCGACCGCCACCCAGTATTCGGCTGGCGCCGCTCGCCATATATCGCCCTGGGTCTGCTGTTATGCGTGGCTGGGGTAATCCTTGCTCCCCAGGTGGTTTTTTTAATGCCGGATAACCGCGCGATCGGATTTGTGCTGACCTTGCTGACCTTCGCCATGTGGGGGATGGGCTATAACATTTCGGCTGTCTCGTACCTGTCGCTGGCCTCGGAACTTTCGGGGGAACAAGGCCGCACGCGGACCGTGGCGGTGATGTGGTTTATGATGATCCTGGGTATTATTCTTACCGCCGCCGGATTGAGCCACCTGCTGGAGCCGTACAGCGAGGCGCGCCTCGAAAGAGCCTTCATCATCGTGGCTTTAACCGCACTCACCCTGGGAATCCTTGGGCTGATTCGGCTGGAACCTCGCAACAAGTCCCTCGGCCAGGTACCCTCCTCCGAGCGTACCTCCTGGCGTACTCTGATCGGTATTGTACTTGCCAATAAGCATGCCCGCCGATTCTTCCTTTATTTAATCCTACTTCTGGCAGCCATCCTCGGACAGGATGTGCTCCTGGAACCGTTTGCCGGACAAGCTTTCGGTTTGCCGGTTGCGGTTACCACGCGGATTACCTCTATTTGGGGTGTGTGTGTGTTGTTGACTCTGGTAGTTGCTAACTTCCTGGAAAAACCGCTTGGCAAGCGCCGTGTAGCCCAAATTGGGGCTGTGGTTGCCACTGCTGCCTTTCTATTAATTGCTTCCAGCGGCCTGATTGGCAGCCAATCGCTGTTTTATACNGGGGTGGTGCTGCTCGGCTTGGGCACCGGGTTGGCGACCGTCTCGAATCTTTCGCTAATGTTGGATATGACCACCACCCAGGTCGGTCTTTACATTGGCGCCTGGGGAATTGCCACCGCGCTTGCCCGCCTGGTGGGTACAATCACCAGCGGGGTGCTGCGCGATCTGATAACGGTGTTGAGCGCCAACGTTCTGGCGGGTTATATCACCGTTTTCTATATCTTTGCCGGGCTGCTGGTGGCTTCTTTGTTTGTGCTGCGGCGTATCGATGTGCAGCGTTTTCGCCAGGAAAGCCAGGGGGTAAGCCTGCCAGAACACGCAGCCCTGATGAATGAGTCCGTGTAGGGATTCACCAGCCGCTGCTTGCATCGCTCTTGCCCACCCGCACCCGCTCGCTTCGCCCTTTCGCATCTCCATATATGCGGTACAATCAAACCCACAAGGGGTATCTCTGTATTCTAGGAGTCTCATGTTAAAACGAAGATCATTACTCGGCTGGGGGCCTATCTCGCGGGCACGACGCCACCACGCCCTGGAACACGCCACCCTGCAAGTTTTGGCGCGTAAACAACCCGGGCAACGCCTGGCAGGTTATTCGGACCCGCGCGGTTTTTGGATCGCTGGCGAGGTGGATCTAGAAGTTCTGCAAGAAGCCATTGCCGAAGCCCAGCAGCGTCTGGATAATGGCGAAAAACGGCTGGCCATTCATCCAAACTGCGGTACCAATTTCGCAGTCTCTGGATTGGCGGCCGGCGTGTTAGCCTGGGTAGCTATGCTTGGCGGCGAAACGTCGCTGCGGCGCAAGCTTGAACGCTTACCGGTTGTGGCCGCCCTGATTACTCTGGCGATGATCTTCACCCAACCGCTCGGCCCGCTTTTGCAAGAGCGAGTAACCACCGACGCCAACCTGAATGGTTTACGCGTGGTGCAGATCGACCGCTTTGAACGCGGCAGCCTGCCGCTCTACCGAGTTCTAACCCGCCAATATTCAACCTGATCGACAACCTGTAGGCTAATGGACGCGCCTGTTACCGAGAAAATCCAGATTTATCTTTTTTACGGTGATGATATCCAGGGTATGTCGGAACGGGTTCGCGGGTTATGCGTTGGATTCGGCAGCGAGATCAATATCGCTCGCCTGGAGGGGAGCCGGAGCAGCCTGGATGATCTGCACATGGCAGCCTATGTTCTGCCGTTTTTTTCCGAGCAGCGCCTGGTGATCCTCACTCAGCCGTTTGATTTAACCAAATCCAAAGCGGCTCAAGAACGATTCTTGCGCATCCTGGCTGGGCTGCCAAACGCGACCACGGTTGCCCTGGTTGTGCCAGACCAGTACATTTCTCGGGGCCGCAATCGCGGCTGGGAAATTATGGACGACAGCAAGAAAGGTGGGAAATTCTTTCTCGATTGGGCTAAAGTGAATCCCAAGCGAGTGTCTGTAAAAATTTTCCGGCCGCCCTCGACCCTGGAAATGCCCGAATGGATTAAAAAGAAAGCCGAACAAGAAGGTGGAAAATTTTCTCCCCGTGCTGCGGCTGCCCTGGCACAACTGACCGGCAACAACACCGGCCTGGCGCGCCAGGAAATCATCAAATTGCTCGCCTATGTCAACTTCAACCGTCCGGTAGACCTGGACGATGTTCAGGAGGTGGCGGCCTCCGGCGGGGAAGCCAATATCTTCGCAATGGTCGATGCGCTCGCCAATGGCGAAAATGCTCAAGCCTTGCGCCTCCTGCAGCGCCTGCTCGATGAACAGGACCCTCACAGTCTGTTCGGGATGATCGTGCGCCAGTATCGCTTACTCCTGATGGCCAAAGAAGCCCTGGCGGAAGGCCCATGGAGTGATGAGCAACTGGCTGCCCGCATCCATATTCACCCCTTCGTGGCCGGTAAGCTCAAAAGCCAGGCGCGCCATTACAACCTTACAGATTTGGAAGCTATCTATCACCGGTTGGCAGAAATGGATATGATGATGAAGACTGGCGGGGCTGATCCGCAGATTGCTCTGCAGGCCTTTGTGACCGCCCCAACCATTGCGCACTTTTGTATGCCGCGTTCCCGATAAGCCGCAACCGAACTGCTCCGCTCGTGGCCTCCCTCTTGCCCTCTAGCACGCTCGCGCTCGATCGAGTCTCGGTCAGTTCCGGTTTCAATTACCGGTTTCCTTAAGGGCAGTACCGGCCACAATCCCACCAGACCAGTTTTGGGTTGGTTCTTCTTTACCCGAAAACTGGCATGATCCTTGCCCCTTAACGCGTGGATCAACCAGCCGTTATGGATGGATTACAGATTGGGCTGGTGATCTCGGAGGAAATGATGAGAAAACTGAGCCTGTTGATCCTGGCTGTATTACTGGCGCTTACCTTAGTGGCCGCACCTTTTTCACCCCAAATAACCCAGGCTGCGGAAGAACCTCCGCCTGATCATGAACCCGTAGACCCTGCCCTAACTGCAGCTTTCAATGAAAGAATTGTTGAAAACCAAACCAAAGTTTTGGCTTTCTTATTGAATGACATTCGCGTTCAGGCTGTCCACTACAGCAGCGATGGGAGAATCGCTTTACTGCTATTAGCTATGTTTGATCCTGATACTGGTGAGATCATCGTCGGGGAACCAGGGCTGGCCATTGCGGAAGTTGACGACCGAGACCCCTTTAACCCAACCTGGAAGGTTACTTTACAGGTCGATGACGATTTCTTAGAGGCCTTAGAAAGAGTTCCGTACGATTTATTCCCGGAGGAAGCCCGTGCTCCCTACCTTACAGATCGGGAGGAAAGTAAAAATATCCTCCAATCGGCTGTGTACCGGGGGTACAAACTGCCCTGGGCAGCGGGAACCGCGCGCCGCTTGTCCCAATCGGTACAGCATACACGCACCACCTGCCAGACCTCATCTTGTTTGTTCGCCTTCGATTTTGCCGACAGGGATGTTAACGCCAATTGGCCTATATTGGCCTCCAAGGGCGGCATCGTTACCCGGGTTAAATGGGATACACCCGACCGGCCGTGGAATCATATGCACCCAAACCCAGGCGAGGTTGGGAATTACATTGTTCTCGAAGACCGCAGCACCACCCCGACCACCTACCAGCTTTATTTGCATTTATCCTACAACACCATACCCACCCGCCTGCGCACGCCTGGGGCAATTGTCAGCCAGGGCGAATTTATTGGCAATGTGGATAATACCGGCCAAAGCTGGGGCAGCCACCTTCATTTTCACGTCCATACCAACCGGACTTCTTACTGGGGCACCTCGGTCGATATCCGCTTCGATGATGTCACCATCAACGACGGCCGCCCGCGCACCTGCTGGGAAACCACCAACATGCCGGAATTTGGCACCCAGTGCAATNCNGGCAACTGGTTCGTCTCTGGCAACATCGGCGCTAACCCGCCGGCCGGTGATTTGGTTTTGCCAGCAAATGGTGAGGTTTTCAATACACCTACCCTGATCGTAGGCGGCAGCGCCTGGGATGACCATCAGGTGACCCGCATCCAGATCATTGCCAGGGGGATCGACGGGGTATGGCGCGACCTGGGCGAATCGTTTACCAACAGCCCCTTCGCAAGGGAGGTTAACCTTTGTTCGCTCAACCTGCCCAACGGTCCGGTGGATATCGCCTTGCGGGTATGGGATAACCACGGCAATGTCACCATCACCCCGCAAGGGATGCGGACGATCTTAAAAAAACACACTTGTTCCCCGTCACCAGCCTGCACCCCAGGAGCGGATAAAATTGTGCTGTACGAGGAGCCAAACTATCAGGGCGATTGTAAAGAGTTTGTCCACACCGGTGGAGGTTGGGAAGTGCTTGCCCCCGACCTCGGAGTTAGTGGCTTACCTGTGGGTAGTAATAATACGGCCTCCATCCGGGTGGGGGCCAACGTGCGCGCCTTATTGTTCGATGGGACCAATTACCGCGAGCGCAGCGAGACCTTCGAGGCAGACGACCCCAACCTGGCGGATAACATGCTGAGGGAAAATAGGGCTTCATCCTTAAAAGTGCAACGCAAAGACCAGTCCAACCCTTGGCCGATTCCGGATGGCAGGATGCTGTTTCCGACCGAGAACGCCACGATCAGCACCACGACTTCGCTGACTCTGCTGATGAGCAACCAGACGCCTGATTCTGCCATTACCCCCACGATGATCGGCGCGGCTCGTTTCCGTTTCGACCTGCAGCAGGTGAATGAAAGTAACCTTCCAGTCGCCGATTGGGTCCGCTTCGACAACCTGCTCAACCCTTGGCTTTCGATCGGCAGCCTGCCCCCTGGCCGTTTCCGAGTGTTGGGACGCGCGTTTAACAATGATAACCTGGATAACAACACCGGCTGGGTTCATTTCAATGTCACCGGTGATTCCCTGCCCAACACCGCTCTGAAAACGGTTCCCTATGACGTTGATTTCGCCACCACCTCCGACTGGCACCCCAGCGGTCTGTGGCGGCACACCGGAAGCACGAGGAACTCCTGGCGGTACGGCAGTGGAACAAGCTATGCCGGCAGCGGCGCTAACCATGGCAGCCTGACCTCTCCGCCTATCTTAATCCCAGCCAGCCCAACCGCCTTCCTGCGGTTTGATTACCTATACGCGACCGAAACCATGCATCCCCTCTGGGACCAGCGCCGCCTGCAAATTTCGGTAGATAACGGTCCGTTTAACGACCTGAAAGAATGGCCGCAGATGTGGAATGATCCGCCTTCCCCAAGTATCGCCACCTGGTTAACCAGCCCAGCCATTAACCTTTCGGACTACAGCGGCAGGACCATCCGTATCCGCTTCTATTTTAATACCATGGATGGATTGTTCAACCAGGGCCTGGGTTGGGAGATCACGCGGTTCGAGATCAACACCACTGCGCCTCCTGCCTGTCCCAATCCGTCCGCCATTAATTCCATCTCCGCGGCCAGCCAGATCAATGTCGGTTTAACTCTCAGCGGGCAGACCATCTGCCCAGGCGGGGATGTGGACTATTACCGGTTCAACGGCACTTCTGGGCAGCGTATCTTAGCTCGGGTAGATGCCAACAGCCTGGGTTCGGCTCTGGATCCTTACCTGTTCCTGCTCGATCAGCGCGGCACCATGATCCTGGAGAATGACGATATCACCCCCAATGTGGACCGCGACTCGCAAATTGGGGCAGTGCTGCCTTACAGCGGTTCTTATTACCTGGTAGTTAAGGCTTGGGACCATCCCCGGGCGGGGGGCGGTGATTTTACCTATACCCTCCGGCTGGAGGAGGAAGGAACCCCGCCGCGGATAAACCTGATCTTTCCCTCCGGGAGTTGGATTTCCAACCGCCCCTTCCTGATTCAAACCGAAATTAACGACTACGGAAATGGGATCCAGCAGGTCGATTTCTATTACCGCCCGCCGGATGCTATTAATATCCCGTGGATAAAATTGGGCAGCGATATGGATGGAACCAATGGTTGGAATTGGGAGGTTGATCCGGGGCAACTGGGTGGGATGGTCGGCGGCAGCATCTACGTCGAGGTGCTCAGTCCAACCAACCTCACCTGGGGCGACATGCGCCTGGATTTGAAAGTGGACGGGATAAACCCGAGTTCAACTCTCCACGCGGTACATTCGGGCGGGAATAGCACAGCCATGCGGCTGAACTGGACCGCTTCGGACGACCAGTCGGGTGTCCGCTTTATGGAAGTTGAGTACAGCTTAAACGGAGGCAACTGGCAGCTTTGGAGCGTTCAACCGCCGGGAACAGTGAACAATGCCTGGTTCCTGGGCGAGACGGGCAATTCCTACCGCTTCCGTCTGCGGGCGGTGGACCTGGCCGGCAACCAACAGGATTGGGGATCCGCCAGCTCCTCGTTGACAATCAACGCCAGTTGCCCGGCACAAGACCTATTAGAAACCGCCAACAACCTTCCCGCTGGCGCGACCCCATTGAACTTTGAAACCTACAGCAACCAGCGTTTCTGCCCACAGGCCGATGTAGACTGGGTTAAATTCCAGGCCGAAGGCGGCAAACAGTATATGCTGCTGGCAGCCAGTGATGGCGGCGGTGCGGCTGCCACCTTGAGAGTCTACAGCGATGTCGCTGGAAATGCGCTGGTGGAAAAGACACCCGCCAACCTGGGGCAGAGTACCGTTCTGATGTGGACAGCGCCGCTGACCGGAACCTATCACTTACGCGCAACCCCAAAAGAGAGCGGATTGTTCGGCGGGGACGTGCGTTACCGCCTGTGGTACGGCGAACCCAGGTTCGTCTATTTACCAACCATTCACCGCTAAGGATAAATTGGGTCTGATGCGCCATGGCGCATCAGACCTTTAGCATGAGATCGTCAGGCGTAACCGAGGATAGCTTTGCGCACTTCACCCCATTTTAAAGCGTCAGCGATGCCCTGCTCGATGCTCAGGTGCGCTTTCCAGCCCAGCAGTCGTTCGGCGGTATCGGCGTTGGCATAGGCTCCGGCTACATCGCCGGAACGCGGCGGCATTTCGCGCAGCGGCACATTTTTCCCAAAAACATGCTCGAAGGCGGTCACTAACTCGCGAACGGTAACACCCCGCCCGGTGCCCAGGTTGATCACCAGGTACCCGTCGGGCGGGTTGCCGGCTCGGGCAAAGGCGCCGTCGAAATCCAGCACCGCTTTGAGGTGCGCTTCGGCCAGGTCCCAAACGTGGATATAATCGCGGATGCCGCTCCCGTCGCGGGTCGGCCAATGGACCCCAGTCAGCTCGAAATAAGGCAAGTTGCCCAAGGCCACATCCACCAGCTTGCCCAGCACATGCGAGGGGCGCTCGACATGAATACCGCTGCGCATCTGTGGGTCAGCCCCAATCGGGTTGAAATAGCGCAGGGCAATGCCGCGCATCCCATAAGCGCTGCAAAAATCGCGCAGCACCATTTCCATCATGTACTTGGTGCGAGCGTACGGGCTGGAGGGGTTGAGCGGGGCGCTTTCGGTAACCATAAAGTTGGGGACAAGGTCGTAAATCGAGGCTGAGGAACTGAAAAGCACTTTATTGCAGCCCAGTTGGTTTAAGGCACGAAACAATTCGAGCGATTTGGCCACATTTTCGGTGTAATACGGGTAGGGGGTGGCAACCGAATCGGGCACTACCGCCAGGGCGGCGCAGTGCACCGTGGCCTGGATGTCTGGGTGGTCGTGGAATATGCCTTCCAACGCGGCCTGGTCGGCGATGTCGGCCTGGTAAAAAATTCGCCCGCGGGTGAATTCAATTTTACCGACTGCTAGGTTATCCAAAAGAATGGGTGTGTGGCCGCTGTCCAGCAGCGCGGATGCGATCGTGCTGCCGATATAGCCAGCCCCGCCGGTGATCAAGAATTTCATCTTTGCTCCTCGTGGTTTTCAATTGCGCAGGGGATCTCAATGGACAACTGCTGGATGACTTCCTGCTTGCCTGGGTTCTCGGCAGTGTTTGGGTCGATCCGCTGCCATAACCGGCACAACACTGGCCGAATAGCCGGTGAAATCTGCCCTGCCAGGCGGGTTTGTTCCAGTGCATCCTGCCAGCGCCCAAGATGGGCGTAACCCTCGATGAAGGGCAGCCGCTCAGCCGGGTCGTTGGGATAATCGCCCAGGTCGAACGCCTGATCGCCAAGCGCAGCCACTCGCTCCCAATCCTGCACCTGGCGGGCCAGGTCGGCCTTCAAGTAATAATAACACCAGCCGCGCGCCGGTTCGAGTCCGTAATAATGGCGGGGTGGAATAGCCGGAGTGGCCGGTTCGGGGAGGATCCAGGCACTCGAACCCAGGTTAGCGGCTGCCGTGCGGATCTTGACAGGCAAAAATTGGTTATCCTTTTCGATCTGTCCATCCAATACCCGCAAACAGGCCGGCGGTTGATAATACAAAACCACTACCTGGTCGGTGCTGCCGGAAAAGGTCGCTGCCAGGTAATCGACTTCGATGGGCAGCCCCGGTGAGGAGGCCAGCCATGAGTCAACATTCCAACGCACCGAAGTGTAAAAAAACATGTAGTCCATGGCTTGAGTACGATTCTCGGGGGCGTAGATCCAGTTGAGCGGAGCGGTTAGCGAGTTGTCGCTGTAGAAGCGCAGCGGCAGGTCGTTGGATACCAGGGTTGTTCCGGGAACCAGGCCCGGCACCCGCCAGCTAAGCTGCCAGAAGAATGCCTTTTGCAGATTCCAATCCCGGCGGTAAGCGGTGCTGTTGGCAAAGTGATACCCGACAGCCAACCCTAGCAGCAGCCCAGCCACCAGCAGGCGCGGCCAGTTCTTGCGCAGCGGCAGACTGTAGAGCAAGCCGGTTAGCACCAGCGCGCTGCCTGGCATGAAGGGCAGGGTAAAACGGTCGTTGGGGAAACCCAGGCGCACGGGCAGCCCGGTCAGATAGAACGGTGCGCCCGCAATCAGCAGCAGAAACGCGCCGACCGCCAACATTTGCAGCCCGGTTTGCCTTTCGACCCGACCGAAGGGTCCCGGTCGTGTTCCCCGGTTTGAGGTTGTTTGGCCGGGTAAAATTTGCCCGTCTTGCCTCGCCACACCGCTACCCTTTTCTTGGCTGGCCGCATTTTCCCGCAACGAAACTAGCAGCCAGAAAACCAGGGCAATACCGGCCAGCGAAACGAGGACATAGATCACGGTATTGATCCGCCCCAAACCGGCCAGGTCCGGCACAAGAAACGGCTGAACCCAGGCTGCCACACCGGCGCGGCCAATTTGAGTCAGGATTCTGCCAAGCATGACTAAACCTCCAGAAATCGGATCCGCCCGCAGCGCATCCAAGCCAACCGCGGAATAATTTTGAGATTGGAATTCAAAAAAGAACACCCGCCAGATTACGACACCGCTAAAGAGCAGCAAATACGGCAGCCAGGCGCGCAAGGTTCGTCCCATCAGGCGTTGAGGGCTGGCAGGATGGGTCAGGGCCAATCCATACACCAGCGGGCGGGCCAGTTCGAGCACGAAGAAATATTCCAGCGTGATCAGGTTAATAAAGGATGCCAGAAGTGCGCCTACAGTCCAAATCCGGGCTTGTTTTGCGGACCTTAGTGCGCGCAGCCCAGCGTAGAGCGAAAAGAAAAACATCGCCATAATCAGGAAGAAATGCCCGTAGACCATGCCAATCGGTTGTTGGCCGAAACCGGGGTAAACCAGCAGCGCCAGGGCTGCCAGGGCTGCCGCCTGGGCCTGGCGCGGCCAGAGTTGTTTAAGAAAGAGCCAAAAGGTAACCGTGCTGACCCACCGCCAGAACAGACCGAATAACTGCCATTGCCAGGGTTGCTCGCCCAGCAAGGCGTTCGAGGCCTGGAAGAACAACCCCCAGAACGGCCGGTTGGTCGAAAAATAACGGGCCAGCCCGGCCAGTCCGTAGGTCTCGGCAATCCACATGAGCGGGAAATCATCCCAATAAAACCCTTGCCAGGCAAACAGCAGCCCATAAGCCAGCCCACACACCAGCAGCAAAATCAGCGGCGTATGACGGTCAGAAAAAGGAGCAAAAACCATCCGTCGTAAACGATCAAACATCATTCTCAGTCGCCTGGCTGCCGCCCAGGATGCGGCGGATCAGGTAGATCGGGCGGCCCTTGACCTCCTGGTAAATATATCCGACATAGATGCCGATAATGCCGAGGGTGACCATCAGAGATCCGCCGACCACCAGTAGGACGAACATCAAAGAACTCCAGCCGGGGGCGAGGGTGGACTGCTGTCCGGTCACCCAGAAACTAAGCACATAAATCATTTCGATGAGCGCCAGCAGCAGAAAAAAACCCCCCAAGGAAATACTCAAATAGAGCGGCACCAGGGAGAAAGAAAAAATGGCATTGGCCGCTAGTCGCAGCATCTGGCGCAGTGAATATTTCGAGCGCCCGCCCAGGCGGGCAGCCGGCAAATACGGGAGGATGACCGTCTTATATCCCATCCAAGAGACCATCCCGCGGAGAAAACGCTGGTATTCGCGCATTTTCCCCAACGCGTTTAATGCGGCGCGGTTTACCAGCCGAAAATCGGCGCTGCCCGCCAGGATCCGTGTATTGCCAAGCCGGTTGAGCAACCGGTAAAAAGCTGACGACGTGGCGCGCTTGAAGAATGACCCTTGCTGGCCTTCGGCCCTTTGGGTTAAGACGACATCATAACCTGCCAGTCCCAATTCGATCATCCGTGGGATTAATTCGGGCGGGTGTTCGCCGTCCCCATCCAGGGTGATAACGTAATCGGCGTTGGCATGATCCAACCCGGCGGTTAATGCAGCCTGATGACCAAAGTTGCGGCTTAATTCGATCACAATGACCCGCGGGTCGGATGTGGCGAGGGTAAGAAGTTGTTGAGCGGTGCCATCGGTAGAACCGTCATCGACAAAAATGACCCGGAAGGCATAGGGCAGCGGATCAACAACCGCGCACAACCGGCGATGAAAAAGCGGGACAACCTCTTCCTCATTATAGACCGGGATGATGAGATCGATGTGGATGGGTGATTCGCTCAACGGGCCTCGCTGGGTGAGTTGGATCGGATTTTTGTTGTTGCGCTTGAACGGATTATACCTGACGGAGGAAAATTAATCATGAGGGATTGTGAAAGGTTTCACCTGGCGTACCCGTAGGTTGGGTGGTAAGTTTTATCCCGTCATGACCCATGGGAAGTAGGTTGGGTGGTAAGGGAAGTAGGTTGGGTGGTAAGCTTAATCCCGTCATGACCCATGGGAAGTTAATGCTTACCACCCAACACATGGGTAAACGCATACCACCCAACCTACATGGGTTGGATTTCTTTATTGTTTATCCTGGCCAATTCCATCGAGGTCTTCCACAACCGGCTGGCGGCTTGCTGGTCATACGATGCGCCGGAGGAGCGAATGTCTTTTTTGTTGTAAAAATAACGGCCTGTTACGCCTTCTACTTCCGGGGAGGAAGCCAGGTAAAGAATTGTTTCGGCCCCTTTTTCAGAAGAGATAGCACCAAGCTGTAACAAGGAAATTAAAAATTTTATTATGCCACTATTATTTTTTCCAAAGTTGGAGGCGACAAAGCCAGGATGCACACAGTTGACGGTTACCGGATGACCTTCTAGCCGGCGGGCCAATTCGTAGGTGAAGAGGACATTCATTAATTTCGAAAGGGAATACGCGCCCCAGCCGCGGTAACCTTTATTTTCCGGTGGTATCGAATAATTCAGCCGGGCGCTAAAATGGGCATTCGAGGAAACATTAATAATCCGTGATGGCGCGCTGGCGATCAGCATATCGAGCAGCAGGTTGGTCAGAGTGAAATAGGCCAAATGGTTGAGCGCGAAAGTCATCTCCAACCCATCCTGGCTCAACTGGCGCCGCATGAAAATAGCACCGGCATTGTTTATTAACCCATGCAAGTTGTCAAAACGGTGGCGGTAATCAGTTGCCAGGCGGTGCACATCCGCCTGGATAGACAGGTCGGCCAGCAAGTAATCAACTTTTGGATTGTCGGATTCAGCGCGAATCTGGCGGACGCATTCCTCTGTTTTTTGTTGGTTACGACCGACGAGGATAACATGAGCTTTTTGTTTTGCCAGTTCTAGGGCGGCAATTCTTCCGATTCCATCAGTTGCACCGGTTATAAGCACTTTTTTATGGTCGAGCATTGATTCCATTGAGTCGTTCACTTTCTGTCTTTTTTGAGTTCTCGATTGCCTGAAAAGCGGCGATCATGAACCAGAGTAATTGGCAATGATTATACCCGAGGGGGGGAAATCAAAGACAGCCAACACCTGCAAAAAGGAAAATCGAGATTTTGGTCATCGCACAGACCCCTCCCCAATGGGTTCAAGCGAAGCGCTCATACCTCGTCCCGATCGTTGTGCGGAAAATCACCCAACAACCCCAAACACAACCCCAAACCGGTAGTAGTAATTCTCGCCCTAGAGGGCTATAATAGAATTTCAAGGGAAAAGGAGATTATGGAAGAACAACAACTAAAGAATCACCAAAGAATAAATGATATCTTGTTTGGCCCGCTCGAACGGCCTGCTTTGGCCTGGTTAGCTCGAAAAATGCCTGCCTGGGTAACCCCGGACTTGCTGACTGGTGTAGGTTTTCTGGCGAGCATCCTAATTTTTGTAAGTTATTGGATGACAAGCTCCAGCAAGTACTTTCTTTGGCTGGCTTCATTTGGCTTTCTCTTGAACTGGTTGGGTGACAGCCTGGATGGTACCCTGGCTCGCTACCGTAAAATCGAGCGTCCCCGCTATGGATTCTTTATCGACCACGTTACCGATACCCTGAGCGAAATAATGGTATTCGTCGGTATCGGTCTCTCTCCCTTCGTTGATTTCCAAATTGCGATGATCGGCTTGATCAGTTATCTCAATGTGTCCATCCTGGTTTACCTGATCATGGTCACCCGGGGCGTATTTAAAATTTCGTTATGGAAAATTGGCCCAACCGAAATTCGCGTGATGGCTATCCTGGCGAATATATCGGTGTTTTTTGTTGGCAACCCTGTATTGGCAACCCCAATCGGCGCGGTTTCGCTCTATAATTCGATCATCGTCTTCGTAGCTGGACTCTTATTTGTATTCTTCGTCGTGGAGGCGTGGCGTACCGGGATCGAGCTTGCCCGTCAGGATGACTATTCGCGCGAGCGGCGCGAACAGCGTGACCTGGAAAAAATTGCCCGCCGTAAGCAAAAAGACCATGAAAAGATCGTCCGCCGGGCTCGTAAGCAAAACGCATCCGATAAACGCATCAGCGGGGGCGTGACTCACTAAGCCACCCGCTTTTTTCAACATTGGTTTTTTAGGGCAGCAGGTTAGGATAAACCCTTCTCCAGTTTGTCAGCCACCCTTTGCAAACGCTGGCGCGCACCGCGGGCATCCTCTTCCAGTTCCGGTACATCCCCCAACGAAGCCATCAGCAGCGGGTTGAAGAATGAGATTTCGGTCAGGTTAGGGGTGATCGAGTCTGCAACCACGTTGCAGGGCATCAACAGGCCAATGTGTGCTGCCAGGCTGAGCGCGCGGTAGGCAAAAGGTGGGTTGCATACCCCCAGAATCCGGTATGGGCGAAAATCGACGTTTAACTTTTGTTTCATCGTCATCTGGACGTCGATTTCGGTCAATAAACCAAAGCCCTCATCCTTTAGCAGAGCGAGCACTCGTTCAATGGCCAATTCGAACGGCACTTCGATTTGGATACTAAAGCCCAATTTATTTTCTTTCACGGAACAGTCCTTTTTACTATGGATGCCAAAAACGCTGGCAATAACGATTAAAAAGTCGCTTTAGAAGTTTATATGTTTTTGGAAAAAATAGGTTGCGCCAATTCTTATTACTTTCTTAGAAAGTCACCGTAATAGCTATTTTTTTATTGACAAGGCAAAACAAACAATTACAATACTATTAGGATACTTAATAACTAATTTCTTCTTTTGGCAGCAATGATCTGGGCGCAAAAATTTGGTCGCTTACCTTTGGTGGGGAAATGCGCGCAGGGAGCAAGTAGCGAAACCGGCCTTTTTTGGTCGGTTTTTTGTTTGAAACCGAATTAAATCAGGAAATTTATCGCCGCACGGTTTAATCCGACCTTTTGACCTCAAGAGAAATGAGCCCAAGGGTGATCCGTAGCGGACCTGGCGAGTAAATTTTCGGTTTGATGATGTATGGAATATAGACATATGGATCACATTATTGATAAACTTTCCGCAAACCGATCTGGAGGGATCCCATCATGAACACATCACAGTCCACATTTCGTAAGCTGGCCAAAACGGCCTACCTTTTAGGCAGCCTGTTGTTGATTTCTGGCATGCTGCTTGGCACCTTTGCTACTCCTGCCGTCGCGATCGCAGCAATTGGCGGCGCCGATCAGGCAGGTCACTGCCCAACGGGTTGGGAAACCAAGCAGGAAGACTGCCAGAATGGATGCAAAATTTCAGAAACTCAATATATTGCCAGAGTTGGAATAAAAGCTGGCGCAGTGGCCTCGGGTGGGGGCTGCACCGAATTTTCAGCTCCGGACACACTACCGGGGTCTCGTACCGATGGCTGCTATTTGGTTAAATGGAGTGCCGATGGCAAGAAGGTCACCTTTTCTCGCGTCGGCAGTGGCCCAAATTGTAAAGAAATTTCCTATGCGGTAACTTATTTAGGGGAAAAACCAACTGCCACCCCGACCAAACCGCCGGTAACCCCGACCGAGACGCCTCTCCCAACGGAAACCCCGGTTGAAACCGAGACGCCCCTCCCAACGGAAACCCCGGTGGAAACCGAGACGCCTCTCCCAACGGAAACCCCGGTGGAAACCGAGACGCCTCTCCCAAC
>JGI24111J20145_1000190_pt1 | contig 15460 bp, 12 predicted proteins | sample SubbioR11Jul_8B1_FD_20145 | JGI IMG/M metagenome (IMG submission 20145)
TCTAGCCGGCATCGTTGGGGGAGGAAGCGGGTTGAAGGACGATTGGGGATCGATGAAGATCATCAACATCCAGGCTGCAAGCAGTGGGATGAAAGCCACTACCAGGGTTGTTGCCAAATTCCAAATCAANTCNTGATTGCGTGGGTTTGNTTTAAAGTCCAAGAGAATTCTCCTCAAAGGCCTGGATCTTATTTACCGGGGTTATGGAACGAGGATCTCGATCCTGGCGTTATTGCGTTCGTTAGCCAACCAATCCTCCAAAGCTTCCAGTTGAAATACCTGGCGTGCATCCGGAGAAAGTGGATGGTTTTCTTCGCGTTCGATTACCTGGACAATGTGATAACCAAAAGTGGTCGCGATAATTGGGCTGTACTCCCCGGCTTGCAGATTAAAGGCGGCTTCTTCAACTTCGGGTACCGTCAGATAACCACGCGGAAACCATCCAAGGTCACCACCGGTCAATCCATCATACTGTAATGCCAGGGTTGCAAAATCCGCGCCAGCTTCGAGTCGGCGATAGAGGTTTTGGGCAGTTTCTTGAAAACGAACCAGGATCTGGCGGGCTTTGACCTGTTCGGCAGTTGCGGGGGCTGCGGCAAGGATCCGGTCACGCTGCCAGGCAGCTTCAATCGAGCGCTCCAATGCCGTACGAATGCTCTCGGGAGTGTAACCCATTTGGGCAGCCCAATCCAAAAAAACCATTGGGCCATCGGTTTGGTTCATCCATTGATCGAGGCGGGCTTGTACCATTGCATCATCCGCCCGAAACCCCTCTCGTTGAGCCCCCTGGGATAACAAAGCCTGGATGACAAGTTCATCAATCACCATCTGCCGTTGTTCTTCAGGGCTTCGCTGGATGCCCAATTCTAAATCCGCCTGCTGCAATTGAACCATTTGCGCTTCGAATTCAGCCAGGAGGACGCCTTCCTCGTTTACCCGCACCGCCAGTGGTTCTGGCAATGGGGTAATGGTTGGTGTCGGAACGGGTTCTATTGGGGGGGTGGGGGCGGTTGCCGTGAAATCAATTTGCGGAGAAACAACTTTACCTCGGCAGCCCACAATGGTTAATGTAGTCAGAATTACGAGAACCAATCCTAACCTGCTTAATATAGGTTTCAAAATAAAGGTCATAGTCAGGATTATAAAAGAATCACAGCGGTGTGTATAGATCAAGAAACAGATCAAAAAAAATCCCCACCTTTACAGGCGGGGATTAGGTAACCGTTTATTTTCCAGATTTAATACTCTGGCATCGGTGGAGGAGCAGGTTTATTCTTCTCTGGGATATCCGTGATCAGGGCTTCGGTGGTTAAAATCATGGCTGCGATGGACGAAGCATTTTCGAGTGCGCCGCGGGTAACTTTGGCAGGATCAATCACGCCACCCTTGACCATATTAATGTACTCATCACGCATTACATCATAACCGATGTGGGGGTCATTTTCTTTGACCTGCACTTCGCGAACCTTGGCCACGATAACCGAACCTTCTTTGCCAGCGTTTTCAACGATCATGCGCATGGGCACTTCCAAGGACTTCCGCACGATATTGACACCGGTTTGTTCGTCGTCGCTTTCCATCTTTACATTTGCTAGGGAGGCCATCGCGTTGATTAGGGCAACACCACCGCCCGGGACAATCCCTTCCTCAACCGCAGCACGGGTTGCAGATAGGGCGTCTTCCACGCGGTGTTTCTTTTCTTTTAGTTCAGTCTCGGTTGCAGCACCAACTCGGATAATCGCAACTCCGCCAGAAAGTTTTGCCAGGCGTTCCTGAAGTTTTTCGCGGTCGTAATCGCTGGTGGTTTTATCGATTTCAATCCGAATCTGCTCGATGCGTCCGCGGATCTCTTTTTCTTCTCCCTTACCACCAATGAGTGTCGTGTTATCTTTATCCGCCACAACTTTTTCCGCACGACCGAGGTCACTGATGACCGTGGTTTCCAGCTTACGGCCGGTCTCTTCGGAAATAACACTGGCCCCAGTCAATGTAGCAATATCTTGCAGCATTGCTTTGCGGCGGTCGCCAAATCCAGGGGCTTTAACAGCCAGAACATTGAGCATGCCCCGAAGTTTATTGAGCACCAGGGTTGCCAGGGCTTCGCCATCGATATCTTCTGCAATGATGACCAGATCCCGTTTGCCAACCTGGACAAGTTTTTCGAGCACCGGAACAATATCCTGTGCGGCCGAAATTTTCTTGTCATGGATCAGAATATAAGGATCAGGGATAACGGCTTCCATATGCTCCGCATCGTTGATGAAATAGGGGGAGATATAGCCGCGATCGAACTGCATACCCTCGACGTACTCCGTTTCGAATTCCAGACCTTTGGATTCTTCAACGGTGATGACGCCGTCTTTGCCAACTTTGTCCATGACCTCAGCAATCAGTTCACCGATCGTGCGGTCCTGGGCTGAAATGGTGGCAACATTCGCAATTTCTTCTTTGGTGGTGATATCAATCGACTGTTTGCGGATATCTTCGGCCACAACCTTGGACGCTGCTTCGATACCACGTTTGAGCAACATCGGGTTTGAGCCAGCAGCCAGGGTTTTGAGTCCCTCGGACACAATGGAGTGTGCCAAAACGGTGGAGGTGGTGGTACCATCACCGGCAATATCGTTGGTTTTGGTGGCAGCTTCTTTGAGAAGCTGAGCACCCATATTCTCAAACGGGTCTTCCAGTTCAATTTCTTTGGCGACAGTAACCCCATCGTGGGTAATGGTTGGGGATCCAAATTTGCGGTCCACCGCAACATTACGTCCTTTAGGACCAAGGGTTGTGGCAACGGCTGTAGCCACCACATCGATACCGGCTTTCAAGCGACGGCGCGCCTCTTCTGAAAAGACCAATTGTTTGGCTGCCATAGGTGTTCTCCTTATTTTTGAAGATGAGTTAATAAATTACTTGTTTACCACAATTGCGAGTAAATCGCTTTCACGCAGGATCAAAAGTTTTTTACCGTCTATTTTGATTTCGGTGCCGCCATATTTTGCAAACAGAACGGTATCCCCCACTTTGACATCCATCGGAACACGATCGCCATCGTCATCACGGTCACCAGGACCAACAGAAAGAACGGTTCCCTTTTGGGGTTTTTCTTTAGCCGTTTCTGGTAGAACGATCCCACCGGCAGTTACTTCTTCCTGCTCCAGGGGTTCAACCACAACTCGGCTGCCTAAGGGTTTGAGATTTAAAGACATTGAAACCTCCCACATTGAATTTTGGTTTAGATTTCCAGAATTTTAGCACTCTCAACCATGGAGTGCTAAGCCAGAGCAATAATACCCGCCTTTCAAACGAAAGTCAAGGGGATTAAGAATACTTCTTACAAAACTCTGATATTCGCTTCCAATCAGGGTTGTAAGGCAGTATATCCAAACGATTCACAAATCCACTCACTCGGCTGGATAATCGCCAGGATGGTTGGATCTTCCGCAAATGCCTGGCGCACTTCAGCCAGAACACCCACCGCTTGGGGGCAATAATCCAACCCTGGGCGGTGCATGCCAGCCAGGACAGAACCGTAGGTATAATAGAAAACTGCCGTTGTTGAACTCAAACCGGTACCCTGAATCGTAATCGGCGGGTCGGTATCTTTATTACAACCCCGCACATCGCAGCTTATTTCAGGGGCACAGCCACGCACAGCGCACTGTAAAGCTGGGATCGCGCTTTCATAATTTCGCGCTCTGAAGTATACCAACCCCAACTGCCCATAAATTTCCGCCGACTCGGGCAGCATGCCTAAGGCTGTCCTTACGTTCAAAGAGGCAGCAAAAAATTCCCCCATCAGAGAATATGTCCGCCCAATCGACAGATATGGGATGGGGTCCTCGATCCCTAGCTGTTTATTGACCGCAACCGCCTTGGCAAAATAGGATAGCGCTTGTTCGTACATTGCATTGGCGCGCAGAGTATTGGTGGAACGCATCCCCAAGGTGCGATAATTGGCACCAATCCGAAGGTATAAAGGGGTGAAGTTGGGGGTGATTCTGGCCGCCTTAAGGTACTCCTCAATCGCGCCTTCATAATTGGCCATCGATTCTTGTACAAACCCACTCACCCGGAAAACATCCATTAAACTGGTATCGCGCTCCAGTGCCAGACGAATATTCTCCTCGCCTTGCAGCCATTTTTGTTGGACTACCAGGATTTCGGCATAATAAGCCAGGGCTAAAGCATTATTAGGATCTAACTGAATAGCCCGAATAGCCGACTGTTCCGCTTGGGTCAGGTAAGTTTGCGCTTTCTCGCCAGCCATATCGGCATCGGAGTTCCAGTTGTACACNAACGCCCGAATTGCGTGGATAAAGGATTCTTCGGAATTGACCTCGATGGCCTGGTCGATGGTCTCCATGGCAGCCAACAAACGCGACCGGCGTTCGATATCGTTGGTGGCCATCCCAGAGTAATAGGTTTGGATCCGGGCTAGCTCGGCCATGGTACGGGCGTCATTGGGATCCAATTGAATCGCGTTTTGATAAGCCGCGATCGCTGCTTGAAGGTTGCCAGCTTTGAATTGGGCTTCCCCTTCCATCGCGAACGAGCGCGGAATCCGGGTCGGGGTGCTGGTTGGCANAAAGAGCGCATCGACCCGCCCCGATTCATACCCGCGCAACAAATACAACCCCGCGATCAGTAATGCCAACAAAATCACAATCCGGTACGGGTTGGAGCCTGATTGNTGTTTATGAAAAAGGCTGCGCTTACGGTTGTTAAATTCGATCATTTTCCCGCGAAANCCATCCTATGGGGTGGCTGTGACTTCAGGTGTGGGAAGACCGCTCTCTGCAATCCTCTGGCAAATATTGATGATTTCCTGAGCATTGGCTACCGAAATGGTTTCGGCGCTTACATTTTCAATAACGGCCTGGGCAATTAATAAGGCTTCGCCGCACTGACCCATTCGAGCCAAGGACAATCCATACATATAATAATACTCCGATACTGGCCAATAATCTAACGGTAAACCCTCTACAATTTGACCATTACTGGCAATACCGCCCTCAATCGCCATTTTAAAAGCCTCGATGGCTTTTGGAAAATCATTGCGGCGGTAATGCATCATACCCAGATTACCATAAAGGTATGGATCGGTAGGGTTACGCTCGATCGCTCCCTCACCAAATTGGATCGCCTGGGCAAACTCACCCTGGGTGGCATAGGTGCGCGAAAGAAAAGTGTACGCGCGCGGGTCAGCAGGGTTAAGAGGGATCGCATTATTAAATGCCCGGATCGCTTTGGGATAATCTCCCTCTGCCCGGTAATTAACCCCTAAGCGAATGTGCAATTCAGGAATATTGGGGTTGAGTGCGATTGCTTTTTCGTACTCATTAATCGCTTCGACATTGTTCCCGGTTAATTCCAACACCAACCCTCGAGCGCGGTGGCTCTCCAATAAGTTCGGACCTAAGGTCTGAGCTTTGCGGGAAAACTCAATCGCCCGATTAAGGGATTCCAGATCCCCTGCTGGCGTGGTCGACTTCAAGGCCAGAATTTCTGCCATAAAAGCAAAGACGACCGGATTGTTGGGATCTAACTCAATTGCCTGCTCCAGAGAAGACTCGGCCTCCAGATAATTACCCTGCAAACCTAAAGCATACCCACGCAGGGCATGCCCCAAAACGTTGTTAGGGTTTATCAACAAAGCATTACCGGCATGATCAATGGCCTCTTGGAAATTATTGGAATAAATTTGCAGCCGGGCAATTGCCAGGTAAATCGTTGGATTGTCCGGTGAAACGATTACGGCTGATTGGTAAACCTGGATCGCCTGTTCGAACTTCCCCTCTCTTACCAACTGTTCCGCTTCGGTCAAATAGGATTCAGGCGCGCGGGTCGGTGTAGGGGTCGGAATAAATAAGGGGGGAGTTTGGGGAACAACCACCTGGTTTACATAAATACCCGCTCCAATTAAGAGAACCAACATGATGATGGTAAACGGATGGGAAGGGCGCCTACGCCGGTTCATCCGTAATTTGCTTCCTCGTAAATACATATTTTTATCTTACCATTATCTGGAAATCTCCGTCAAGAACTCTTAACCAACTCTAAACCTGGGTTAATAATAACGAGCGAGGAACATCTTTCCTGTTTAGCTTGCCTTCTAGTATTCTTCAGGCTAGAATTCTTGTATGCGTTTCGAGGTCTTCACCCTCTTTCCAAATTTAATCCAACCCTATTTAGAAGACAGCATTTTACAGCGCGCCATACAACATGGTTACCTTGAAGTGAAATTGCACCCTATTCGCGCATGGACAACCGATAAACACCATACCACCGATGATACGCCGTTTGGTGGCGGTGGCGGAATGGTCATGAAACCCGAACCGATTTTTACGGCGGTCGAAGAAGTTCTGGGCATCCCACCCGCTTGCCCATTAATCTTGCTCACTCCCCAAGGGCAGACATTCAACCAACAGCTTGCCAGTCAGCTCGCCTCCCATTCCCGACTGGCTTTGTTATGCGGCCGCTATGAGGGAGTGGATGAACGTGTTCGCGAACAATTGGTCAGCGCGGAAATTTCAATCGGTGATTTTGTTCTAACCGGTGGTGAAATTCCAGCCCTGGTCCTGATAGACGCCCTCGCCCGCCTCATTCCTGGCGTCTTAGGCGACCCCGATGGTGCTCAAGAAGATTCATTTGCCAGCGGCTTGCTTGAATACCCCCATTACACCCGCCCAGCCGAATTTCGCGGTTGGCGGGTACCAGACGTTTTACTTTCGGGCAATCATGCCCAGATCGATCAGTGGCGTCGCGAACAGGCTTTACTGCGCACCTGGCGTCGTCGCCCTGACTTATTGGAAAAGGTAGAACTATCCAACAAAGACCGCCAATATTTGGCGCGTATTCAAGCCGAGGACCGGGAACAGAAACCGGCCGCGGGTCCACTATTCACATCTTCCACCGAGGTATCCAAATGAATCAACGTTTTAATTTCGGTCGAACTTTATTGCTTGGTTTTGGCTTCTTTGGAGTCAGCGTTATATGGAGTGTTTATAACGCCTACGTACCCATTTTCCTCGCCAATCGGTTCAATCTCGCCCCAGCCTTGATCGGTTTCTTCATGGCCCTCGATAATATTGCCGCCCTATTCATTCAACCTCCGGTTGGGGCCTGGTCAGACCGTTTGCGCACACCAATCGGGCGACGAATACCTTTTATCCTGGTTGGTGCTCCCATCGGAGCCGTAGCGCTTGGGTTAATACCTCTTCAAAGTGTGCTGCCCCTCTTTGTAGCGTGCACCACGACCTTGCTCCTCAGTATGGCTTTGTGGCGCACGCCCGTGGTCGCCCTCATGCCCGATATCACTCCATCACGGTTTCGCTCTCAAGCCAACGGCATTATCAATTTTATGGGCGGTATCGGCGCGATCATCGCTTTCATCTTCGGGGCAAACTTATATGAAATGAACCCTGCCTACCCTTTCTGGCTCGGTTCCGGATTAGTTATCCTTGCCTCCTTGATGGTATTCATTTTTATCCGTGAACCGAAAGCGTTTGAGATTTCCGATACAACCAAACCCAGTCTGTGGATTAGTTTACAGAAAGTGGTCAGCGAAAAAGACAAATCTCCCCTCCGAATCTTGCTGGCGATCTTCTTCTGGTTCGTGGCTTATAGCGCGATCGAAGCTTTCTTCACCCTCTATACCGTCAATCACCTTGGTCTGACCGAGGCGGATGGCTCGCGGCTGCTCGGGCAATTGTCACTATTCTTCGTCCTCATGGCTTTACCCTCCGGTTTAATCGGCGGGCGGATTGGACGCCGCAAAACGATCCTGACCGGCATCGTTCTGCTCGGCTCCTGTATGCTGGCGATGTTCCTTATCCCCTCCGAAACGTTGACCATTGTTCTCTCCCGCTTACCGGTTTTGGGCAATATCCCGGTCATTGGGACCATCCTGATGGTTGCCGGTACTTCTTGGGCGCTGATTAATATTAACTCCTTGCCAATGGTCGTTGATATGACCGACGACCTGCACATTGGTACTTATACCGGCTTGTACTACATGTTTTCGACCACAGCGGCCATCGTAGGCCCAAACCTGAACGGCTTGATCGTGCAATTAAGTGGCTCGAATTATGCCTTGATTATGGTTTCTGGACCCATTTTAATGGCCCTTGCATTTTTAATGATGCTGGGTGTACGGCGTGGGGAGGCGAAGGAGAAGGTCCATTAAGCCTTTCCCCTTCTCCAACAGCTTTGATTTGCTTATTTTAGCCTGGCTCACCCTTCCCTTGTTTGATACCCTAAACCCACTTGCTTGTCGGTATAAACCAAGGTATACTATGAGGAGAACGGGGACAAATAACCCCCAAAGCGTATCCACCAAACCCATATTCTTAATTCTGGAGGAGAAAACCAAATGTTCAAAAAGCTGTACTTGATTATGGCTATATTGATTATGGCCAGCCTAGTATTAGCAGCCTGCCAACCAGCCCCAACACCTGTCGCCGAAGAACCACTCAAAGTATGCCAGGTAACCGATGTAGGCGGTATCGACGATAAGTCTTTTAATGCTACCGCCTGGAAGGGCATCGAAGATGCCATAGCTCAATTTGGCGCCGAAGGTAAATTTCTAGAATCACAACAACAGGTCGATTATGAAAGAAATATCGACGCCTTCATCGAAGAAGGATGCGACTTAATTGTCACGGTCGGCTTCCTGCTCGGTGATGCGACAAAGGCCATGGCAACCGCCAATCCAGATCAAAAATTTACCATTGTTGACTACGCTTATGACCCAACCATCCCGAACGTTCTAGGTTTGGTCTTTTCCACCGAACAAGCCGCTTTCTTGGCTGGTTATGCCGCTGCTGGTGCAACCAAGACCGGTAAAGTAGGCACTTTTGGTGGTATCCAAATCCCGCCGGTGACCGTCTTTATGGATGGATTTGCCCTGGGTGTTCGCCACTACAATGAAAAACACGGTACCGCGGTCGAGGTACTGGGTTGGGATCCCGAAACTCAGACTGGTTCCTTCACCGGCAATTTTGAATCCACCGATGATGGTCGCATTTACGGCCAGACCCTTATGGACGAAGGCGCCGACATCATTATGCCTGTCGCGGGACCGGTTGGCCTCGGGACTGCCGCTGCAGTTCAGGAACGCGGCAATGCATGGATCATCGGAGTGGACACCGATTGGACCGTCAGCGCACCTCAATACGCGCCCATTACCTTCACTTCGGTATTGAAGAAGATGGACGTGGCGGTATTCAACGCATCCAAAAACGTCTATGAGGGTAACTTCGCGGGCGGCCTGTTCGTAGGCACGCTCGAAAATAACGGCGTCGACATCGCCCCGATTGCTGCAGGCACAGTTTCCGATGAATTACTCGCCGAACTCGAACAGGTTCGTGCTGAAATCATCGCGGGTACTCTTCAAACTCTGCCCTAAACCCCCTTTGTAAATGTAAGAAAATCAGGCCAGTTATCCACTGGTCTGATTTTTTTTGGTTACAAACCTCAATTCTAGTTTTTTCTCTCTCCCTCCCACATATCCGTGGTTGGTTCACAATCGGAAGTTAGTGTTCCTACCCCACACCAAACAAATGAATGAGTTAGGAATCGAATCCTGAACCGAGGTTAGGCCAACCTGGGTTGTCTGATTCTCTATGACAAATGGATGGGTGTGGTAAAATATTTTAGCTTTAAACCCTGCCAACATCATAGTTTCTTTCGGGAACAACCTATCCCCGGAGTAAAAAATGACCTCTGTCCTCGAGCTACGCGGTATCACCAAGCGCTTCCCTGGTGTTCTGGCAAATGACCACATTGACCTCACCCTTGAAAAAGGGGCAGTCCATGCATTGCTGGGCGAAAACGGTGCGGGGAAAACCACCCTGATGAACATCCTGTATGGCCTGTACCAACCGGATGAAGGGGAAATATTCGTCGACGGCCAACCCATAAAAGTCCACTCACCTTCCGATGCGATTAGGAAAGGAATTGGGATGGTGCACCAGCATTTCATGCTCATCCCGGTTTTTACAGTGACCGAAAACGTGATGCTGGGTGAAGAAGCCCTCCGTCTGGGCGGTTTTTTGGATCGGAATAAAGCAGCTAAAAAGATTTTACACATTTCCGAACAATACAATTTGGAGGTTGATCCCGACAGCTATATCAAAGATTTACCGGTGGGTGTCCAGCAACGGGTCGAAATTATTAAATTGTTGTACCGAAAAGCAAACATCCTGATTTTTGATGAGCCAACCGCCGTCCTAACCCCGCAAGAAGCCGATGAACTTTTCAAAATCATGCATTCATTGACCGAACAGGATAAATCGATCATTTTCATCACCCACAAACTGCGCGAAGTCCTTGCTGTGGCCGACCTGATTACCGTTATCCGGCGGGGAAAAGTCATTGGCTCGGTTAAACCTGCCGAAGCTGACCAAAAAAAGCTGGCCAGCATGATGGTTGGCCGTGATGTAAAGCTTGAATTGGATAAAGGAAAGGCCAAACCGGGGGAAGTTGTCTTACAGGTCGAAAACCTTCTAGTTACAGACGATGCCCACCGGCTGGAGGTCGATAATGTCTCTTTCGAAATCAAGAAGGGTGAAATCCTAGGGATCGCGGGTATCCAGGGCAATGGTCAGACAGAATTGGTCGAAGCCATAACCGGTATGCGCGATGTGGACGAGGGAAAAATTTTATTATTGGGTAGAAATGTAACCCATTTATCCCCAAGAGTTTTCACCGAAGCCGGTTCCGCCCACATCCCAGAAGATCGCCAGCGCGATGGCCTGGTGTTGCCCTTCCCGGTCATGGAAAACCTGATCTTGTGCACCTATTACCTGCCCCCTTATGCCGAGGGACCGGTTATTCAATGGCACCTTGCGCTTCAAAATGCGGAAAAACTGGTGCAGGATTTTGATATCCGCACACCCAGCGCCCTTACACCGGCCGGGTCCTTATCAGGTGGTAACCAACAAAAGGTGATTGTTGCCCGTGAATTGTCGCGGCCAATTCACCTCCTGATCGCCGCCCAACCTACCCGCGGGCTGGATGTTGGGTCGATCGAATATATTCATGCGCAAATCCTCAAACGGCGGGATGAAGGCGTGGCGGTCCTCCTCGCCTCGACCGAATTGGATGAAATCATGCAGCTCTCTGACCGGATTGCAGTCATGTACCGCGGCCGGATTACCGCCATTGTACCGGCTGAGGAGGCCACCAAAGAATATATCGGCTTACTGATGGCAGGCATTTCACCCGAGGATGCCAAAACCCAGGCAGTAAAGAAACATGAAATAACCGTTTAGAACGGGGGTCACCTTTGACTGATCAAGAAGAAAATAAAATTCCCCAAGATGAGAAGAATAAACCCGAAATAGGGAAGATTTTTCTCGAAGAAATAAATAACCAGTTTTCTCATGGACAGAAGAAAAAAGGCCACCGAACGATAGGTCAGGTCATTTTAATCCCCATTTTGGCGGTAGTCACCGGTCTGATATTGGGTGGAATTTTCATTATTTTCACAACCGAACAAGTTTATACCGCCTTCGGCCAATCCTTCGGCGCCGGGCTTTACACTGCCCTGGATGTTGTCACCAAGGCTTATGCCGCACTTTTTACGGGAGCCTTTGGCAACCCTGCCCGGATGATCGCCGCTCTGAGTTCACCCGACCAGGTTGAAGTTCGCCGGGCATTCAATCCTTTTCTGGAAAGCCTGGTCACTTCCACCCCCTACATCTTTGCCGGCCTGGCAGTCGCCCTGGGTTTCCGGGCTGGTGTCTTCAACATCGGTGCCGAAGGCCAGATTTTTATCGGCGCTATTACCGCCACTTATGTGGGTTATTCGGTAACCGGTTTACCCGCAATCATTCATTTACCCCTGGCCTTATTAGCCGGCGCATTGGGTGGCGCTGCCTGGGGTTTCATCCCCGGCTGGTTAAAAGCTAAAACTGGCGGTCACGAAGTCATCAATACCATAATGATGAATTACATCGCCTTCCGCTTGAGTGATTGGCTGCTCACCGGTCCAATGAAAAGGCCTGAATCCTTCAATCCAGTCAGCCCAGAAGTATTACCCAGCGCCTGGATACCTCAGTTCTTCCCTGCACCCATCCGCTTTCATCTTGGCTTTTTTATCGCATTGGCAATCGCCTATTTAGTGTATTGGCTCCTCTTTAAAACCACCTGGGGGTTTAATTTGCGCACCGTAGGTACCAATCCAAGCGCCGCCAAATATGCGGGGATGAACGTTTCCTTCAACATTATCCTGGCAATGTGCCTTTCGGGTGCCCTGGCAGGTTTAGCCGGAACAAACGAGGTGTGGCGGTCAACCGCAACCTGGCGATGGCTTTCGCCTCAGGTTACGGTTTTGATAGTATTGCCCTGGCTTTACTGGGCAACAACCACCCCCTTGGCGTGGTCCTGGCTGCATTATTATTCGGTACGCTCCGTAGTGGGGCGACTCGGATGCAGCTAGCTGCAGATGTTCCAATTGATATCATTTCCATCTTACAAGCGGTCATCCTGGCCTTCATTGCGGCTCCGGCGATCATCCGTACCATTTACCGCCTTAAGAAACCTGCCATTGAAGAAGGCGGCATCACCATACGCAGTTGGGGAGGCAACTAACATGGCATCCACATCAACTACGTCCGCATTTCACAAAACCATCGAAAGGGAATCACCTGTTCGCCAACGAGTGATGGGGATTTTATTCCTACTACTTGGTCTTTCGATTTGGTTCTTTTTCAGCCGGTCGGTCACAACTGACACGGTGACCACCTTTGGGCTGAGTACCGTTACCGCAAAAATTCAATTAGACCCCTGGATTCTACAAACCTCCCTCACCCTCTATGTCCTGGCGATTGCATGCGCAATCCTGGGAGGCATCCAACTGGCCCGCGGTTTCCACCGTTACACCAATCTCGTCCTGGCTGGCGTGGTAGGGCTGTTTATTTTCGGTTTTTTAACCTGGGCTGCCGCAGATAAATCCTTGAACCTGGTCGGTTTGTATAACACCACCCTCAGCAAGGCAGTTCCGATTACCCTGGGAGCGCTTTCAGGTATTTTATGTGAGCGCGCCGGGGTCGTCAACATTGCAATAGAAGGAATGATGCTTAGCGGCGCAATGGTTTCGGCCATGGTAGGTAGTATTTTCCAAAACGCCTGGATTGGTTTGTTCGCGGGTATTTTGACCGGCGCTTTAATGGCACTAATTCATGGTGTCCTTTCCATCAAGTACAAAACCAATCAAATCATCTCTGGGACAGTCATCAACATCTTCTCAATAGGCCTGACCTCTTATATTTCTTCCAAGTTCTTGCAGCACTATGCTAATCTGAACACGCCGCCTACTTTTGGCACGATCCAAGTCCCCTATTTATCAGACATTCCCATCATCGGGGAAATCTTTTTTATCAACAATATGTTCATCTTCGCGATGTTTATCTTTTTAATCGTGTTGCAAATCGCTTTATTTCAAACTCGCTGGGGTCTACGAGTCCGATCGGTTGGCGAGCATCCAAAAGCCGCCGATACCCTTGGCATCAACGTAATCAGGACCCGCTACATGTCGGTATTGTTAGGGGGAATGATGGCTGGCTTTGCCGGAGCTTACTTTACCCTGGGTTCAGCCGGTCGTTTCGATGAAGTCATGACCGCTGGGCGCGGCTTCATTGGCCTGGCAGCCATGATTTTTGGCAACTGGATGCCGGTAGGCGCATTTGGGGCTGGCTTGTTATTCGGTTTCGCCGATTCGCTCGCCACCCGTATGGCCATTCTGGGCATCGCCATCCCCTCTCAATTCTTACTCATGGCCCCTTACGTAGCCACGATGATCGTTCTGGCCGGGGTCATTGGGCGAGCCCATGTCCCAGCCGCGGATGGGATCCCATACGAAAAAGAATAACTTAAAGTGTTCGTTATATGTCAACGATAACAGTAAATCAAATCAGCAAACGGTTTGGCAAACAACTGGCAGTCGATAATGCCAGTTTCGAGGTCACCCCCGGCGAAATCTTCGGACTTCTTGGACCCAACGGGGCCGGTAAAACCACCACCTTGCGGATCATCCTGGATATCTTCAAACCAGATTCAGGTGAAGTCAGTGTTCTGGGTGGCAAAATGACCGAAGGAAAAAAAGACCGCATCGGTTATTTACCTGAAGAACGCGGTCTTTACCAGGACCTGCCCCTAGATCATTGTTTGACTTACCTGGCAACATTGAAAGGCCTGAGTGCTCACACCGCGGCCAACCGCATTGAAATCATGTTGAAACGCTTTGACCTGTACGAACATCGCAAGAAAAAAGTCAAAGAACTAAGCAAAGGGATGCAGCAAAAAGCCCAATTGATCATTACCCTGGTACACGACCCAGAATTGGTCATTATCGATGAGCCGTTTAGCGGGCTTGATCCGGTCAATACCCAGATGGTCAAAGATATGCTCCGAGAGGAGAGCCAGCGCGGCAAGACCATCGTGATGTGCACCCACCAGATGCATCAGGTCGAAGAGTTATCCGACCGGCTGGTCTTGATCAACAAAGGAAAAGTGGTCCTTTACGGGCGCTTAGCTGAAATCCGTCGCAGATATTCCGGGCAGGATGTTATCGTCCATCCCCTGAACGAACTGCCCAAAGACTTGCCTGGGATCATTCGGATCGAACCCGAAAACTCCGCATTTCGTCTGCATCTACAACAAGGTGTGCTACCCAAGGACCTGCTCTCTCACCTGGTCAATCGTGGTGTCGAGCTAGAACGCTTCGAAGTTAGAATCCCCTCCCTGGATGAAATCTTCATCCAAATTGTCACTTCAGAGGGGCTGATCGAATGAAAAAATTCTGGCTGGTGTGCAAACACGAGTATTTGCGGCACGTGCTGCGCAAACGCTTTATCATGGCCCTGCTTTCTGTGCCTTTAACTATGGCAGTGATTATCGGCGTCGGCGTACTTGCGGCATACCTGAGCATGGATTTTCGCCCGATCGGATTTGTTGATCAATCCGGTCTATTTAGCAATCCTCAACCCCTGCCGCGAACGAGCCGTGGCTGGTTTCCAATTGTCGCCCAAAGCCAATTCGCTTCCGAAGAATCTGCCCGCCAGGCGTTAGCCGACAAAGAAATCCAGGGGATCTTTATCATCGCCCCAGATTATTGGGAGACCGGTAAAGTAACCCTGGTTGCGGAAACGCTTCTGGATTCGTCCATTTACCGTGATTTTGAGGAATTCTTAATCTTAAATTTTCTGGCATCTAAACCAGAAACTATCCGTGAGCGCCTGGCAAGTGGTGCGGAAATCGTCGTGCGCTCTACAGGCACAGAACGTCAACTCGACTCGAGCAACTTCTTCACCTTTTTGGTGCCCATTTCTTCTGGCCTCCTCTTCATGCTCGCGATCAACACAAGTGGTGGTTATTTATTGCAAGCTGTGGTTGAGGAAAAAGAAAACCGCACGATGGAAATCGTCCTTACCTCGGTCTCCACCAATCAACTGATGAT
>JGI24111J20145_1000194_pt1 | contig 15274 bp, 13 predicted proteins | sample SubbioR11Jul_8B1_FD_20145 | JGI IMG/M metagenome (IMG submission 20145)
GATTTGGAAGCAGACCTGGGGATCGACACGGTCAAGCAGGCCGAGTTGTTCGCGACGATCCGCACCCATTACAGCATCCCGCGCCGAGAAGACCTGCGTTTAGTGGATTACAACACACTCAACAAAGTGGTCGACTTCATGATCGAGGCGACCGGCGGTGGGCAGGCGCAGCCGCTGGCAGCGATTATGGATCCTACGGTTTTAAAAGAGAATGATATTGTTCACCAAGTAGAGGAGAATAGGATTGACCCTCAGGTAGAGACGCTCCAGAGTGAAATGCAACTCACACCTGAGCCCATGAGTGAAAAAATGCCCATGGAAATTGGAACAACCATCCGCCGCCGGGTTCCGGTTGCAGTCTTACGGCCACGTTTAGATTTATGCGTTGAGACCGGGGTGAAACTCGAGGAAGGCACCAGGGTGGTGATCGTCGGTGATAGCGGCAAAACTGCAGATTCTTTGGCCCGACGCCTACGGGCCCGAAAGGTACAGGTCTTAGTTGTTTCAGCGGCGCAGGTAGGGACGATGACCGAAAAAATCAACGCCTGGCAATCCGAGGGAACGATTACCGGTGTGTATTTTTTACCTGCGATGGATTCTAGTATAAAGTTGGATGAAATGGATCCGGCTGCCTGGCAGGCTGCTCTAGAAGCCCAGGTGATGCCTTTGTTTCATTTGTTGCGTGAAATTAAAAACGAGCCTTTCCTGGTAACGGCAACTCGCCTGGGTGGAACGCACGGATATGGTCCACAGGCGGTGCCTGTTCCGGTGAGTGGGGCGGTAAGCGGGTTCACCAAAGCGATCTCACTTGAACGACCTGAACAATTTGCCAAGGTTGTGGATTTCCAGGCGGACGAAAAGCCTTCTCTAGAAGCAGCACGGCTGATCGAGGAAACGCTGCGCGACCCTGGGATCGTGGAGGTCGGATATGAAGGTGACCATAGATACAGTGTCGCTCTGGTCGAACGCGATGAAGATCGTGAACCGTTCGACCTGGGAAAAAAACCAGTCTTCCTAGTTAGCGGCGGTTCGGGTGGAATTATCGGCCCGGTGGTGATCGATCTGGCTCAGAGGACAAAAGGAACTTTTTACCTGCTGGGGCGAACACCGCTGCCTCAGGCAGAGGATGCCGATATACAACGGGTTCGAAACGACCGGGAAGGCTTAAAAAATGATTTAATGAAACGAATTGAAAAAGCGACCCCCGTCAAAGTTGAGCAGAAATTAACCAGCCTGGAAAAAGCCGCGGCAACATTTGAGGCAATTTACGAAATTCGAAAGGCTGGTGGGGAGGCAGTTTACCTCACCTGCGATGTAACCAACGTTGAGGCCGTTGTGGAGGTGGTAGCAAAAATCCTTGAAAAGCATCAACGGGTGGATGTTGTTATCCATGCCGCCGGTGTTGAACACAGCCGAAAAATCACCCTCAAACCTGAAGAAGAATTTCGCGCCACCCTGGCAACCAAAGGAACTGGTTTCTTTAACCTGTACCACACCCTCAGGCAAAGAAAAGCTCTACCTAAAGCTGCTATCCTGTTCGGGTCAGTGGCTGGGCGATTTGGTAATTCGGGACAAACCGATTATAGCGCAGCCAATGACCTGTTATGCAAGCTGGCGGCAGCCCTGCGAGATCTGCACCCGGGGATGAAAACGATCGCGATCGATTGGAGCGCTTGGTCCAAAGTTGGGATGGCCAGCCGAGGATATATCCCTCAGTTGATGGAAATGGGTGGGATCGACATGATGACACCCGAAGAAGCGGCTCCGCTCGTATTCCAGGAATTGGTGCATGGTTCCACCAGTGGAGAGGTGTTGTTGGGTGGGTCGCTTGGAGTGTTGGAGCGTCCGCGGCATGTAAGCGGTGGACTGGATGTGGAAGCGGCCAACCGGGCGTTGACTGAGGGGGGGTCGATTCATGTAATGCTTAGCCGGGCTGTTGGGTTAGATCTCAACCAGGGAATTCTTTTAGAAGCCGAGTTGGATCCCCAGGACGAACCATTTTTAAAAGACCATGCACTTAATGGGATTCCCCTGCTGCCAGGTGTGATGGGTATCGAGGGATTCTCGGTGGCGGCCAAACATGTATCATCGGTGCTTGGTTCTAAAAAAAGCGGGTTCGAGGTGGATGGTCTGGAAGATATTCACTTTCTTACCCCTTTCAAATTCTACCGAGGCGAAGCGCGACGGATTACCTGGAAAGCGCAGGTAGTTCGAGAAGCCGCCGGGCTGGTAGCGCACGTCTGTCTGGAATCAACTCTGGCATTGAGTACCCGTAAAAAGGAGGTTGTGCAGCACTTCGCAGGGAAGGTACGCCTCAAACCGGTGGAAGACACTGACCCGGAAGTGCTGGTTAAACCACCGGAGTGGAACGGCGCTTACACCGTATCGGCTGAAGAGATCTACCGTTTGTACTTTCATGGACCCGCATTTCAGGTATTGGAGGGCGTACAGCTCGGCGGGGAAGGGGATGTCGTTCTTGGCCGTTTGGCGCGCAACTTACCCCCCATAACAGGGACTAAGCAAGCGATGGTTACGTTACCGGTACTTTTGGAGTTGTGCCTGCAAACTGCCGGAGTGTGGGAAGTGGGCTCTACAGGTATCCTGGCACTACCGCAATCCATAGGCAATCTGAATCTTTATCGGTTAAAACCGAATGACCTGGCAATCTATGCTGAGGTGCGACCTGGTCAGGATGAAGATGGGAATAGGCACTTCGATGCCCGGGTTGTCGACTCGAATGGGCGCCTGTACCTGGATGTTCACAATTACCGAACGGCGCCGCTGCCTTACTCGGTAGAAGCAGAACTAGTAAAGCCTTTGCGGGCCCTGGTCCAAAGCGGCGATTGACCGGAGTGGGGCAGGTTTAATGGCAAGCGAGGTTTTTTGGATGATGGGTGAGGCCGTTCCCTTCAAGGACGACCTCACCTCCTTTGGCGATCTTAACTTTTTATCCACCCCGGAACGGAAACGGTTGGAAGGGATGCGCTTTCCAAAAAGACGGTCAGACTGGCTCTCCGGAAGGCGGACAGCCAAGGAACTGCTCCGTACCTGTGAACCAAATCTGAAAGCGCTGCCGGCGGAAGCAATCACAATCGCGAACCGCCCGGGTGGTGCACCCGAAGTACAAGTGGATGGCAAAGTGATCCCTGGTCATTTGACCATCAGTCACAGCCGTGACCACACTTTGGCAGCTTGGACATGTGCGCAAGTTACCGGTATTGGAGCGGATATCGAATTCATCGAACCACGAGCCGAAGTGTTTGTAGAGGATTACTTTACGACTACAGAAAATAAATATCTCCAACAATTTACTAATGTGAAATATGATCAACTGGTTACATTGATTTGGAGCGCCAAGGAAGCGGCATTAAAGGCATTGGGGATCGGTTTGGGGATGGATACGCGCCAGGTGGAGGTGTTGGTTAGCAATGCTGTAGTGGCATATGAGTGGGAATCTTTTTCTATAAACACAGAAATGATGAAAAAAAAGACCTGGCGAGGGTTCTGGCGAAGGTTTGGAGAATTTATCGTTACGATTGCGGTTTGCGGGGTAGAAGGGGAAGTGAAATTGGTACAAACCCATCCTGTAACCAGAGATCCTGCCTGACACACATGTCATAAAACCTGAATGTAAAGGAAAAAAACTTTATGAAGGGAAAACCGAACCCTCTTCTACTGTATAAAACCGTTCCTGCCATTTACCAGGACCATATCCTTAGGATTCTATATTTCTTAGGGGAGGTTCTTAGGCTTAGGAAAAGGGTTTTTGCGGGGAATAGCACTCTAACGCTGCGGGAGAATGGACACCCTGAGCGTTTAGCTGGCGCAAACGTGAGAAATATGCTGCTCCGGTGAGGATATGGAGGGCGATATCTACCACCCGGCGGTTAGAAGGTTCAGCCAGGTAGGTTGGGCGCACCCAATCGTTAAATGCGCCCATCGATGGCCCGCACCATATCTGATAATCCATTTCACGGCCTTTTTCACCACTATTCGACCAACGTGAAGATAACCCCAGGTACCAGCGGAAGATGAGCGCCATTTTCTGGTGCGGATCTTTTTCGGCGCGCTTGATCTGGAGTGGATCGCGTTCGCGGAAGAAGGCCTGGGTGTCGGTCCAAATCTCGTCGATCTTGCGTTTGAACACCGTGCGTTCCAGCTTTTCTAGATCTTCAGTCGGAATTGCTTCTAGCGCCGGGTAGCGACTGTAATATTCGTATAGTTTTAACGCGCGCATGGCAAACATGGTACCTCGTTTGAGTACCTGAACCTTCACGCCCATTTCGAACATATCCGACGCCGGGGCCATGATCACATCAGCCATTTCAGCCTGAGCTAAAAGGTTGCGAGTATGTTCTGAAGCGCCGGCTTCGATGCAGGACTGATTAACCGAGCCGGTGACGATATATGCGCTACCCATGGCAAAAGCTGCGTAAGCCGATACCGGGGTACCGATCCCCCCTCCAGCACCAATCCGGATTGGGACAGGGTATCGGAGTTTTATTTGCATTTCATCGCGAAGAGCGAGGATCGAAGGCAGCAGGCAAACCAAGGGACGATTGTCGGTATGGCCGCCCGAATCAGCTTCTACGGTGATGTCATCAGCCATCGGGACGTGTTGAGAAAGTTCAGCCTGCTGAGGAGTGATTTTTCCTTCGGCAAGGAGCTGGTTGAGAATATCGGCAGGGGCTGGCAGCATGAAGAGGCGGGCGACCTCTCTGCGGGAGAGTTTGGCAATCAGGCGGTTGCGAGCGATAATGCGCCCATCCGGGGTGGTCGTGAGACCGGCAACGCGATAATAGACCAAAGGCAGGGTCAGGTCCAGGTAGGCAGAAGCTTCTATTGTTGTAATATTGTGTTGAACGTACAGTTCAGCGGTGTGGTGTTCCATAGACGGCTCGTTGGGGCTATGAATCAGGTTGAAGGCGTAAGGACCGTGGGGGAGGGCGGTCTGAATCACCCGAATAGCCTCCTCGAGGCGGGCGGGGCTTAACCCAGCCGAGCCGAATGAAGCCAGGATGCCGGCTTCGCTTAAGGTGATTACCAGTTGGGTTGAGGCGATGGCATTAGCCATTGCGCCTGCATAATAGGCATAGCGGCAGCCATAATGTTCTCGAAAAGCAAGGCTTCCGAGAGTTTCTGGGGTTGTCGGCGAGAGGGTTCCCACCAAACGCTGGCCGGGAGTGTCACCGTTCGGTGGGAGAATCGGCGTACCCTGAGATGTGAGGCTTACCTGATCACCCTTGGCGAGGATATAAAGAGGTTTCTCGAAGTCGAGCAGTGCAGCCCGAACTTCTTCAAGCTCATAGGCGAGCGAATCAAGCGGACCTTGCCAGCCGAGTCCGGGAAAAACGGGCGGTGCCATGAATTGGAGTCTTGGATTCATTGGATCAGGAAGAATATTCATCATCAAGTAAACTTTCTGAGGTTATAACCCAAAAGGATCGGGGGGGTTGCGCCATTAATCGTTCTTTGTAGAGTACTTCACATGCGGAGATTTTCCATCCAAAGGGTAATTAAGCGTTGTATGTTGTTTAGGTCTCACTCCACCACATAACGTGGATAGGTATGTTTGGCGGCATCAGCCTGTTCGAGATCAATATTAAGAGTCACAAATGGTTCCACAGCCGAGGTACGACCTAACACATTTCCCTGTCCTGGTTCAGCGATCCAGCCAGAACCACCCCAAGTAAAACCATCAGGGCGGGAACCACTCCGGTTGGACGAAAGGCAGAAAGCGCCAGACATTATGGCCGCCACACGCCCACCCATCATCCATTTATCTGCGCTGGCGAACTCGGTTGTACGCGGACAAAGGAGCAGACGCACTCCTTGTTGGGCGTAAGCGCGGGCGTGCTCGGTAAACCAAATTTCGGTGCACACCAGGAAACCGATTTTACCAAAGCGTGTTCCAGTGGGGATGAAGGATACCGGACCCCGGTCGTACCAGGTAGCTTCGTAAAAATTTGGTTCATCGGGCAAGTAAGTTTTGTGATGAATGGCGCGATAACCGCTATCCACATCCCAAACAAAGGCTTCGTTTAACCGGCGGCCGTTTAGGATAACCGGGCGGGTAGCGCAAACGACAGGCACCCCAAGTTCGGGGAGACGCTCGATCCACCGGTCGTGAGATTCAACCGCTGCCCTCCATTCAGCCGAATTGGGTTGGTTGTTGCGGCACATCCAAAAGGAGAACGGTAATTCGGGGAGAAGGACGAGTTGGCTCTTGTGGGATTGAGTATGAGCAGCGAGGGCTTGCCAGTCTTCCTCTAATCCTTTTGGGTCATCCCGCAGCTCGCATATCGTTGTATTCATGAAATTCTCCGCATCATCAGAGTTAGATAGTTTATTGGGCTATCCCAAAATTCAATTTTACTGGGATCCCGCCATTATTTAAAGAAAGTCCTTTTTCGAACCGCAGCCGAGTTAATGTGGCAAGTTTATCATCGGTGCAAAGGAAGGCTACCTTCCAGCTCTGGAAGTGTTTGCGGAGCAAAGTGCCAAAACCCGCATAAAGGTCGCGTAGATCTTGGTTGTGGCTTACCCGCACTCCATAAGGCGGATTGGTCACCAACCAGCCCGGTCCTATGTGCGGTTCAAGAGATGAGAAGGCATGGTGTTTAAAAACAACCCTAGCGGCCACACCAGCACGAGCGGCGTTTTCATGAGCCATTCGGATAGATCCGGCATCGCGGTCCGAGCCATAAATGGAGGGTTCTGGTAGCAGGATTTTTTTATTTGCCACAACAAGGAGGGCTTTCCAGACCCGAGGGTCATAAACGGGCCAATCCATGAAGGCGAAGCGGCGGTTGATTCCTGGCGGGATACCAGCGCTCATCAGTGCCCCCTCGATGGGGATTACTCCAGTCCCACAAAACGGGTCGATTAAGGGGGATTGCATGTCCCAACCGCTGGCTAAAAGCATGGTTGCTGCAACAGTCTCTCTTAGAGGGGCTTTACCAATGGCTTGGCGGTAACCACGCTTGTATAACGGATCGCCGGAACTGTCGAGGCTTAGGGTACAAACATCATTTTGCAATCTGATGACAATTCTTTGAGCGCTGGTTTCTTCGGGACTGGCTTTATCGATCGGTGAGGGGAAACCGAGACGGTCGGTGATGGCCTCGGCAATCCGTTGGCTGACTGCCCCCGAGTGGTATAGGCGCGATTGGCGGCAGGTGACCCGTAAATTGAGCGGTAGGCCAGGAGTGATGAATTGTTCCCAGGCTAAATTGGCGGACTTGCAGTGGAGCTCAACAAATTTTGTCGTGTGGAATTCACCTAAACGGACAAGGACACGAGTTGCGGTGCGTAAATTTAAGTTGGCTTGGTAAACCGAGGATAGGCTGCCCTGAAAAGACACCCCACCCTCCCCAGCGGTCGGCAAATTGTTTTGATTGGATGGCCGTAAACCCAAATGGACCAGCTCTTGGTGGAGGAAGAATTCCAGGCCTGGCGAGCAGGCAGCGAACAAGTTGTAAATACCTTTACCGACCACGGCGGGTTCTCCATGGAATGGCAGGCGATACCTTGGTAGTCAGAACCCTTTTTTGGCGTTCTTTGCCTACGGTGTCTTTTTCCACAAACAATTTTTGACCGGTAAAAGGGTCGGTTTCGGTATAATACATCAGGCTGGCATAAGTTGATGGGGTAGGAGTGAATATTTGGACTTGTTCAGGATGAATTTTAAGCTTGGTGGCTGTAAATTTCCTCAAGCCGAACATTTCTTCTTCGGAACAACCGGGATAAGCGGCGATGAAATAATAGGTTAAGAATTGCTGTTTTCCAGCCTCGGCGGAAAGTTGGTCGAACAAGTCTTTAAATTCAATTAATGAATGGCTGGACGGTTTCCCCATTCGTTGTAAAATCTTGTCGTCGGTATGTTCGGGGGCAATTTTTAGCTGGCCAGAAACGTGATGGCGGGTGAGCTCGCGCAAGTAAGGTAAGCCATGCTCGCGGTCAGCCAGGACAAGATCATAACGTAGTCCGGAGGCGACAAAGACCTTTTTTACACCTGGCAAACTCCGAATGCGGTGGAGCAGATCGATTTGGGTAGCATGGTCGACTTTGAGCTGGTCGCAAATTTTTGGGAAAATGCAGCGTTTGGTCGTACAGCTTCCAACGGTTAATTTTTTAGTGCATTCGTAACCGTACATATTGGCGGTAGGACCGCCGACATCCAAGATCATACCCTTGAAATCGGGGTGGGCTACCAAACGTTTGGCTTCTTCCACGATGGAATCGGTGCTTCGCCAGCGAACGGTCCGGCCTTCGTGGACAGCGATGGCGCAGAAATTACACTCACCGTAACAACCGCGATGAGTACTCAAGGCAAACTGGATCGTCTCGAGAGCCCTGACCGACCCTAACGATTCGTAATGAGGATGATGAGCGCGTTCGAAGTCCAGCGCATAAATGCGGTCCATTTCTTTCTGGGATGGATAAGGAGAGGGTGGGTTTTGGACGACATATCGATCCCCATGACGCTGTTGCAGTCCACGGGCGGTCAGGGGATCATTGTTATGGTAAAAAGTGTGAAACATATTTATAAAGGCTTGCGTAACGGCAGCTACCTCTTCAAAAGCGGGCAGATCTACATACCCTTCTTTTTTTTCTTTCGAAACATAACTTAATCCCCGGACAGCAGCCGGTTTATCACCCCGCTTAAGGCAGGCAGCCAGTTCAAGAACGGATCCTTCTGCCATACCGTAAAGCAAATAATCAGCTTTGGCATCGACCAGAAGGGAACGGCGGATTCGGTTTGACCAATAATCGAAATGGGCAACCCGCCGCAGGCTGGCCTCGATGCCGCCTAAAACGATCGGGGCGGTATTTTTATAAGCTCGGCGAATAAGATTTGTGTAAACAATACTGGCGCGGTCCGGACGACGATTGTTGATCCCTCCAGGGGTGTGGTCATCAAAGCGGCGTTTTTTACGTCCAGCAGTATAGTTGGCGACCATAGAATCAATGCTGCCAGCGGTGACACCCCAAAAAAGGCCTGGTTCTCCCAGTCGGGTAACGTCGGTAGGCGAACTCGTATCGGGTTGGGCGATAATCCCCACCCTGTAGCCACCTGCCACTAGAATTTTACCGATTAAGGCAGCCCCATTGAACGGGCTGTCAATATAGGAATCCCCTGTGACGATGATCACGTCCAGGGACTTCCAGCCGAGAGCGGTAACTTCTTGCCAGGTGGTAGGTAAAAACACTTAACTCCAGGAAAGAAATTAGTCTCCGAGACTGACCCCGACCAGGCGAGCCCCTTGGATCCAGGCATGATCTAGAGGGACTGTCTTGACTTTTCCAGCCACTTGATCGAGAGGGATGGCCTTAATACCATCCGAATGGACTGCAACCATAACACCGTAATGGGATTCGTGGATGAAAGCTGCACAAGCAGTGCCGAGCTGCGTGGCCAGGACGCGATCCGTGGCGGATGGAGTGCCGCCGCGTTGTAAGTATCCCAGGATGGTGATGCGGGTTTCCAGGTTCGTAAATTGTTCCAGCCGATTGGCTAAATGGATGGTATCCCCAGCCGAACGCCTTTCAATTTCAGCCAGGCGTGCATTCACCTCGGATTCATCCTTGCCGTTGCGCAGACGCTGATTTGCAGATCGGGCACGTTCGAAGAAGTGCACATTTTCTTCGGAAATAGCCCCTTCCGAAACAGCTACAAGAGAAAAACGCTTTCCAAGTTTGCTGCGGTCAAAAATTGCTTGGGAAATTTTTTGGATTTTGTAAGGTATTTCCGGAATCAATACTACGTCTGCTCCACCCGCAATCCCGGCTGCCAGGGTTAACCAGCCGGTTTCGGTGCCCATCATCTCGACGATAATGATCCGATGATGGCTGATCGCGGTGCTGTGCAGCCGGTCGATGGCTTCAGCGGCAACTTCGATGGCTGTAGAGTAACCGACAGTTGTGTCGGTATTCGGAATATCATTGTCGATGGTAACCGGCAAGGTGATGACGTTGAGTCCTTGGTTCATCAAATAAAAAGCGCTATCCTGAGCGTCGCTGCCACCTAAACAAACCAGGGCATCGAGTTTATGTTTGCGGTAGGTATCGATGATGATTTGGGTACAATCCTGTGGTTTACCATCAATGACAACTTTGTCAGGACGATCACGGTTTGTGCCTAAAATCGTTCCCCCTGTTGTAAGAATTCCGGAAAAGTTACCACTCTCCAACTCGAGCGACATTCCATTAACCATACCGGTAAAGCCATCTAGAAATCCAATTACCTTCATTTTGAAATCACCGGTGGCGGCTTTACCTAACCCGCGCAGGGCGGCATTGATACCGGGACTGTCGCCGCCAGTCGTGAGGACACCGATTGTTTCAGGCATAAATTGATCCTTTCTACAGCTTACCTGTACATTTGTTGGTATTTATCCAGGTCAACCGAAGCTATGTAGGGGAGGTTGCGGCCTTTTTCGTCAATATCTAAACCGTAACCGACTACAAAATAATCCGGAATTTCAAATCCGCAATAGTCAATTTGGATTTCAACTTTATGGCGGGTCTTTTTATCGAGCAGGGTGCAAGTTTTTAGGCTGCGCGGTTTACGCTCGATGAGTAATTTTTGTATGGTATGGATGGTGTAACCGGTATCGACGATGTCATCGATGAGGATCACATCCCATCCGTGGATGTTTGATTTATGGTCTGAGTCGATCCGTACAAAACCGGAGGATTCGGTCCCCGAATACGAAGAGACCAGCATGAAATCCATGGTCATGGGTCGGCGAATATGGCGCATGAGATCTGTCATGAACATGACGCTGCCGCGCAGCAAGCCTAGTAACAAGAGTTTTTCGGAATGCTGATAATCGGTGGTAATTTGTTCGCCCAATTCGGAAACCCGATCCTCGATTTGGTCCTGGGTGATGATAATTTCCCCAATAAATGCATAAGGATATTTCAGACGGGTATTCATAGTGAATTTCCTCGTTCGTTATAAAAAATATTAAATATCCTACTGGCTGTGAATAAAATAAAAGCTATACCTTTGAAAAGGAGGTGTTCCGGAATATGNNTTGATTTTTGGTTCCTGTCGTAACAAGGTNGNAGGATTTCTTTTTTCCTGTCCGCTAGTTGAAAACTCGGCGGTAGATGGCATGGACCTTGTGGTTGGAATCATACCACAATGTGTTCGGGGACGACGTGCTATAATCGTTTTATCGTCAGAAACGGTTCATTTGGGAAAAGTTGGAATGGATGTCATCACAATTTCCAGGCAATTGGGAAGCTTGGGTTCATCAGTAGGGCGCGGAGTCGCTGAGAGATTAGGTTATCGACTGGTTTGGCGGGAATTGATTAACCAGGCGGCAATCCGGGCGGGTGCCCCCGAGGTAGCCCTGGCCACGATCGATGACTTGGATCTCTTAGGTATGACACCAACTCCAAAACGGCAGCACAAATATTTGGATGCCATGAAGCAGGTAATGACAGAAATGGCTGATACCGGCAAAGTGGTCATCATTGGCAGAGCAGGACAGGTTGTTTTGAAAAACCATCCACAGTCGATCCATATCCGTATCATTGCATCGCAGGAAGTTCGCATAGCCCGGATCGCGGCTGCAAGAAAAATTAGCAGGGAAGCTGCGCAAGCCCAGATTGAAACCAGTGATCGGACGCGAAAACAATATTTGTCCCGTTTTTATCAGGTTAATGGGGATGATCCCGGGTTGTATGATTTAACCATCAATACCAGCAGAATGGATTGCCAGGCTGCGGTTGAATTGGTGTGCTTTGCGGCTCAACGCCCGACAAAATGATCAAAAGTATAAGTCCAGAATATAAGGCAACCCATCTTTGAGGCAAGAAAAGAGCATCAACACAAAATTTGCCCATCCAGCTGAGGAGGTGTTTGCACGCATCCTGGATTTTTACGGGATTGGGTGGGAATATGAACCACAGACTTTTAATCTCGAATTCGACGAGGCAGGAAAGGTCACCTTGGCCTTTTCTCCAGATTTTTACCTCCCGGAACAAGATCTCTATATTGAGTTGACAACTTTAAGACCTCAATTGGCAGGCGTAAAGAATAAAAAAATCCGCATGATGAAAAAATTGTATCCCCAAGTAAATATCAAACTCCTCAAACGAAGAGAAATGCGCGACATGATGGTGAAATACGGCCTGTATGAAGAGGCTGTTCAGATTAAGGGGACAGAGGCTCAGAAACATGAAGATGATTAAAAAAGATGCAGAAAAGTATGGAGAATTAGCTAGAGATATCGGGGAAATCGTGATTAGCGAGGAAGAAATCCACCGAAAAGTCGGTGAATTGGGAGCACGCATTTCTGAAGATTACCAAGGAAAATGCCCGGTCCTAGTTGGTGTGCTCAAAGGTGTATTGTTTTTGATGGCTGATTTATTGCGGGTGATCCGCATACCGGTTGAGGTGGATTTCCTGGCTGTTTCCAGTTATACCCAGGAAGCCCGCCAAAAAGGGGTGGTCAGGCTGGTTAAAGATTTAGAAATACCGATCCATGGACGGCAAGTTTTGTTTGTCGAAGATGTGATCGATACCGGACTGACGTTGAACTATCTCTTGCGTAGTCTGCGCCAACGCCAACCCGCCAGCCTGGATGTGTGTGTGTTGTTCAACAAACCTGCCCATCGTCTGATCGATATCCCCTTGAAATACAAAGGTTTTGATTTACCGGACCGGTTCGTTGTTGGGTATGGTTTAGACCATTTGGAACGTTATCGTAATTTGCCGTTCATCGGGCTGCTCAAGGCAGAAGTCATCCAGAACCCAGACCATTTAAGCGATTGCGCCCCCCATTAAAAACACCCCCGACAAAATGCTGCCGGGGGTGATGTGAGCAGGGACCCAAAGTAACCTACCTATTTCCTACATCGTTTTCCTTGGTTATCACTTGCTGGCTTTTACTTCCCTTTTTTGGGGGAATGGGTATTCCAGTACCCACCAGAAAGTGAAAGAGCCGTCCAGGTTGACTGTAAACAGTCTGTGTCGGTCAACCTTATTTAAGGTTTTACACCTTATCAGTCAGGTTACCAAACTTGTACCTGCTTTCCCGATGCGGAGCTTTCAATTCCTTTGAGCTCCCTGCACTTTTATTATAGAGAATAGGAGCGGAAGAGTCAAGAGATTTTTTTCTTGTCCGGACAAATTTATTGAAATTTTAAGATAATTAACCCTGCGCTAATTGTTTTGAGAAATTGAAGGATGATTTTTTACCCAAAAATTGGTTGTTTGCTTTTCGTTTCCATTTTCAATGGGCCTGAAGAGTGCTAAAATTGCTCTTTCGCATTTAATATTCAGGAAAAGTGGTTATGAAATTGTCTGTCGGTCAACACGCTCCAAATTTCAAGCTTGAGGCCACAGGTGGCCGGACGATTCAATTAAGTGATTACCGAGGAAAAAATGTCGTCCTAGCTTTTTTTCCAATGGCCTGGACCCCAATATGAACAAGTCAAATCCCAGCGTACGAGGTTGAACTGACTAAGTTCGCGGGATTGAATACCCAGGTTCTGGGTATTAGTGTCGATCATATTCCGTGCCTTGAGGCTTGGGCTGAGCACCTGGGTGGAATTAGCTTTCCCTTATTAAGCGATTTTTGGCCCCATGGTAAAGTCGCCGAAACGTATGGAGTTCTTCGCCCCGAAGGTTTTAGTGAACGAGCGATATTTGTAATCGATCGGCAAGGTGTCATTTGCTATATCGATATTCATGATATCGATGATCAACCGAGCAATGCAGTATTGTTTTCTATTTTGCAGCAGATGGACCCCAAGATGTCGTTTGAAAACAAAAAAGAAGAACCAATACCAGTCGGAAACCTGCCGAATGGCAAAATTGTTATGTATTGCACAAACTGGTGCCCGGCTTGCAGGCGAGCGCGAAAATGGCTCGAATATCATCAACTCGAATTTACTGAGGTTGATATTACCCAAAACCGGGTGGCTGCAGCGCAAGTTCGGGAATGGGCAAATGGTTTTGAAACAACACCCACATTTGATATTGGAGGGGTGATTGTAGTCAATTTCAATGAAGAAAAACTGCGCGAGGCGTTGAAGGACCAGATCAAAGAATAATTGTGCTGCCAATCCATCCATGCCCTGCCCAGGACCACCTACGAGGTAAAGATGCGTTTCGTAGGTGAAGGTATTTTTTTAAGGGGAATCGACCATCCTGCTCGATTACGACTTACCTAATCGTTTGATAGGGCAATGGGGGATCGGGTTATCCGGATGGATTGGCAGTAGGGAGGATTCGATGTAATTTTGTCCATCGATAACAACCAACAACCGGTGGGTGGAACTTGCCCGGTTTGATAATTTTTGGGGTACAAAGTAGTATACTAAGGGAAATTTCCAGCACGAACACCATTTATTTGGCTTAACTGGTTTTGGTAAGTAGCGGCAATAAGTGGCTTTTTCATCTGATTTATTGTCCAATGGAGGATCTTTCAAATGGGAAACCGTAAGAGGGTGGCGGTCTTAGCGAATTTAAAAAAGAATGCACCGTATTGGGAAGGGATGCCAGTCGATCAATGGGATGACCTGGATTCCGAGAAAACAGTCCTCGCCCTGCAAGAAGCCATCCGCTCTGGAGGATATGAAGCCGAATTCTTTGAAGGTGATCTCCGGTTGGTAGATGAATTGCCAAAATATAATCCTGATATTTGTTTCAATATTTGTGAAAGTCACTATGGCGATGCGCGAGAAGCCCAAATACCAGGGTTGTTGGAGATGATGCGGATTCCCTATACCGGTTCTAAAATATTGTCATTGGCGTTGTCTTTGGATAAGCCGCTCACGAAACGCATTTTGACCTATCACGACTTGCCCACTCCAGATTTCCAAAGTTTTGAGCGGCCGGATGAACCCCTTGATGAAGCCATGGGTTTCCCAATGTTCGTCAAACCCAGTCGTGAAGGGACAGGGATGGGTGTTAGCGCAAAATCGATTGTCCACAATGAGGATGAACTCCGCGAACAGGTAGCCTTTATCGCCAGCAAGTACAAGCAAACCGCCCTGGTAGAGACCTATATCGAGGGTCGCGAAGTAACCGTGGGGATGGTCGGCAACCTGGTGGGACCAGTCGCGCGGAGAATACCAGATGATACGAATTTAGCGCGATTGCATACCGGTTTACGTTTCTTACCACCAATGGAGGTGGACTTAAAACCATTCGAGAACAGCGATAAAGTGTATTCTAACCGCCTTAAAGTTGAGTTGGCGGAAGAGTTAACTTATTTATGTCCCGCACCGCTCGAAAGCCAGATGATCAAGA